>OLPO01000263.1_pt1 | contig 44977 bp, 41 predicted proteins | sample 1672831 | NCBI WGS metagenome assembly OLPO01 (sample SAMEA3136728, study PRJEB25190) | human gut metagenome
TATAAAATAATTATATAAAGGAGTGGGAGCATGTATTATTATCCGGTGTCGGCAGTGCTGACGGAATGCCTGATTCTTTCTGTTGTGGAACAGAAGGATTCTTACGGATATGAGATCAGCCAGACGGTAAAGCTGGTAGCTGCGATCAAGGAATCCACCCTGTATCCTATTTTGCGGAAGCTGGAGACAGGTGGCTATCTGACGACCTATTCCGAGGAATTCCAGGGAAGGAAGCGGAAATACTATTCCATCACGGAAGAAGGGCGCAGACAGCTGGAATATCTGAGAAAAGAATGGAGAGAATATCGCGACACCATTGATGATATCGTGGAAGGGAGACTGCGGAAATGACGAGAAATGAATATATGGAGCAGCTGAAGAGATATCTGAGGCGACTTCCGAAGGAAGACTATGAGAATGCTGTGGAATATTTTTCGGAATATTTCGATGAGGCAGGACCGGAGAATGAGCAGCAGATGATGAAGGATCTGGGAGATCCTAAGGAAGCAGCAAGAGAAGTGCTCTTGAATCTTCTGGAAGAGAGTGTGGAGAATGGAAGTGCAGAGGAAGCTTCCCGTACGGAAACAGTGAAAACATTTTCGGAAAAGGCACTTCCGGAAAAAAAGAAACGCTCCCCTGGAAAGATCATACTGCTTGCATTCCTGGTGATCTGTGCATCGCCGGTAAGTATCGCACTTCTGATCGCCGGCCTTGCAGTGCTGGCGGCTGTTGTACTGGTGATCGCAGCGGTGATCTTTTCCCTGGCAGTGACCAGCATTGCCACCATAGCAGGCGGAATTATGGTAGTTGGTTTTGGTGCGACACTGGTTATGCGTTCGCTGGCAGCAGCCTGCATGATGGTTGGCGGAGGTTTTCTGCTGGCAGGAGCCGGAATTCTGTTCGGCGTTCTTACCGTATATATCTGTAAATGGTGTGCAACAGGAATCGGACGTCTGGTGAACAGAATGGTGAGAAAGAAGGTAAGCAGACATGAATAAGATCGCAAAAACAGCACTGATAACAGGAACAGCACTTTGTGTGGCAGGAGTTGTCCTTTCAACAGTCGGATATTTTGCCGGGGGAAAGGATTTTTCATATACCTCGAAGCATTTCTATGTGTCCGGCGGAAATTCATCCGAAAAAGATCTGGACATTATGAAAAAACAGCAGATCGATGATTTTTCTGATCTGAATGTAGATTTTCAGGATTTTGATCTGGACATCCGCACTTCAGAAGATGATCATTACTATATGGAATACAGACTTGAAAAAATCGGAGGAGAGAGTCCTCTGACCTGGGGAAACAAAGACGGTGAACTCACAATGAAGGAATCCAATGGTTCTACAGGTGGGTATTTTATAAACTATGATCTGGGCTTTCTGAAAGGCGAAATGGAAGAAACGGAAAAGCAGGACATATTAAATACGGTTATTCTCTATGTACCGGAGAAGGCAGAGCTTTCGAATGCGAAGCTTACATTTTCCAATGGCGACCTGACAATAGAAAAACTGCTCTGCAAAAATATGACAGCGAAATTGGATGATGGAGATCTTTTTGCAGGAGAGTTCCAGGCAGATGAGCTGCAGCTGAAGAACAGTGATGGAGATGTAACGCTGAAAAAAGCGGCTCTTGCAGACGGTAAGATCACACTTGGAGACGGTGATCTGGAAATAGATAAGAGCAGTTTTGACGGCGATATGAAGATCAAAAATTCCAACGGTGATGTTTCCATAGGAACAGATGCAGACAGCCTGGAAAAAACAGATATCTATCTTGAGACTTCCAATGGTTCCATAGACACCGGCAGAATATCGTCTGGCAGCAGCAACAGCGACGACGACACTGCTGTTTATGAGAATAAGGTAAACAATGCAGATGCCAGCCTGGAGGTAAGCAGCAGTGACGGAGATATCACTCTGACTGAATAAAGCCGCGAAAAATTTCGAAGGCTATATGAAATAAATTCGTTACTACGGGAGGATTCTTTTCCTTGTAAAAGAAATAGCAGAATGGTAGAATTGAGATACAGTTTACAATATAATGACATCTGCCACTTTATTAATGAAGCAGGCAGATCAGGAGAGAACAATGGAGAATGTAAACAGACCTCTCAAAAAAATAAAAATCTATTCCCTGCTTACCGGAATCCTCTCATTTATCATACTGATATTCTGTGTACGGATAGTTAATCTGAATATTGTAAAAGAGAAGAAGCTGAGCGCATCTTTTACAGCGGAAACAACGGTAAACAGGATTAAATCACAGATAAACAGATACCTTGTTGTTTCGGAATTTTTCCGGAATATGATCCAGGAAGGGCATGAGCTGGATGATGAGGAATTTACTTTTTTGTCCGAAATGATCTCAGATGATGCCGGAATCATCAAGACGATCGAGCTGGCACCGGATGGAATCGTGAAAGATATTTATCCGCTGAAGGGAAATGAAGCGGCTTTTGGGATCGATATGCTCAATAACCCGGCACGTAAATATGAGGCGAACCTGGCTATGAAGAGTGGCGAATACACGATCGCAGGTCCATATGAGCTGAATCAGGGCGGAATGGGTTCCCTGCTGTTTGAGCCGATCTATGTTTCTGATGCATCAGGAAAAAGTTCTTTCTGGGGCTTTTCGATCCTGGTTCTTGACTGGGAAAAATTTATAAGTGATCTCGAACTGGATAAACTGCAGGATGCTTCCTACTGTTATCAGATCTGGAAGAAATCCGGCAGCACCGGTGAAAAAACGATCATTGCCCAGGGAAACGACGACCTTCATAAGAATGCGCTGGAAATAAGCTGTAAGGTTCCCAATGATACCTGGTATTTCCGGATTGTTCCACACAATGGCTGGATCACAAAAGGACAGATGTTTGCGGAAATCCTGGCAGTACTGGCAGTCGCCTGCCTTGCAACACTTCTCTGCTATCAGGTGCTCCACAGGAAATACAAAGAAAAGCTGTACACAGCACAGATCGAGAAATCCGCAGAGGAAGCAAGGAATGCGAATGAAGCGAAAACAAGATTCCTGTTTAATATGAGCCATGATATCAGGACACCGATGAATGCCATTGTCGGTTTCGCAGGACTCCTTGAGAAGAACATCCGTGACGAAAAGAAATCTCTCGGTTACATAAAGAAGATACAGGTTTCCAGTGATATTCTGCTTACCATTATCAACCAGGTCCTGGAGATGGCACGTATCGAGAGCGGAAAAGCGATCCTGAATCAGGAAGCAGTGAATATTTATGATATGGTGGATGCACTGAATACAGTTTTTGAGGATTCACTTTCCAAAAAATCTCTGGAATATCAGTGCAATGTGAATCTGCAGCATGCGTATATCCTGTGTGATAAGACAAAAGTGGAAGAAATTATTCTGAATATTGTCAGCAATTCGATCAAGTACACCAATCCTCATGGAAAAGTAACCGTGATCATTGAGGAACAGGCTTCAATGGCAGAAAATATGGCTGATTATAAAGTGATTGTAGAAGATACAGGAATCGGAATGAGTGAAGAATTTCTGCCACATATATTCGAAGAGTTTTCCAGAGAGCATACAAGCACAGAGACGAAGGTTGCAGGAACCGGTCTCGGACTTCCAATCGTGAAATCCATGGTTAAGCTTATGGGCGGAACGATCCAGGTTGAAAGTAAGGTTGGAGAAGGTACCCGTTTTACCATCCATATTTCATTCAGGATCGCTTCTGAAGATCAGATCATCCGAAAACAGGAGCGGAGCATTTCAGAGATTACAGAGAAGCTGAAAGGGAAGAGAATCCTTCTGGCAGAAGATAATGAATTAAACGCAGAAATTGCAGAAACGGTTCTTTCAGATGCGGGGCTTGGGGTAATTCGTGTAGAAGATGGAATCATGTGTGTTGCTGAACTTCAGAAGAAACCAGATCAGTATTTCGATGTGATCCTGATGGATATTCAGATGCCCAATATGGATGGCTACACAGCGACGAAGATGATCCGCAATCTGAACAGCCCGAAATCTCATATCCCGATCATCGCCATGACAGCCAATGCTTATGACGAAGACAGACGAAAGGCACACAAGTCAGGAATGAATGGATTTCTTGCGAAGCCGCTGAATGTGGATGAGATGATACGCGAGCTGGGAAAAATATTAAAAGTGTGAACAGAAGAATATATCTGAAAGAGACTTGCAGAAGCAGGAAATAAACCCTGCCTGCAAGTTTCTTTTTTTGCGGTTTTTGTGGCACATTGTGGCTTGTGTTTCTGTACTGTTTTCCGGGAAAAAAATTCCTGCGTTTTTTTGCCGGAAATGTATTGACAAATCCCTGTACTATGATATAATTCAATCAAATCACAGAAAACATATATAGTTACTAGGAAATAAGGAAATGATATAAGACAGGGAAACAAGGAGGATATCATCATGGGTAAAATTTACGGAAGTGCACTGGAACTGATCGGAAACACACCACTCGTAGAGATTAAGAATGTAGAGAAGTCAGAAGGTCTTGAGGCTACTGTTCTTGCCAAGCTTGAGTATTTTAACCCGGCAGGAAGCGTTAAGGACAGAATTGGTAAAGCAATGATCGAGGATGCAGAGCAGAGAGGTGTTCTGAAACCAGGTGCAACGATTATCGAGCCGACATCCGGTAACACAGGAATCGGACTTGCAGCAATTGCAGCTGCCAAGGGATATAAGACAATTCTTACCATGCCGGAGACCATGAGTGTTGAGAGAAGAAACATCCTGAAAGCATACGGTGCAGAGGTAGTTCTTACAGATGGTGCCAAGGGAATGAAGGGTGCGATCGCCAAGGCTGAAGAGCTTGCGAAAGAGATTCCTGGAAGCTTTATTCCTGGACAGTTTGAGAACCCGGCTAACCCGAAGGCACATGCAGCAACAACAGGACCGGAGATCTGGAATGATACAGACGGTAAAGTAGATATCTTTGTTGCAGGTGTTGGAACAGGCGGAACCATCACAGGAACAGGCGAGTACCTTAAGAGCCAGAACCCGAACGTGAAGGTCGTAGCAGTTGAGCCGGCTACATCTCCTGTACTTTCCGAAGGAAAAGCAGGCCCGCATAAGATTCAGGGTATCGGTGCCGGTTTTGTTCCGGATACACTGGATACCAAGGTTTATGATGAGATCATCGCAGTGGAGAATGAGGATGCATTTGAGACATCCAAGCTTCTCACCAAGAAAGAGGGAATCCTTACAGGAATTTCTTCAGGAGCAGCTCTCTATGCAGCAATCCAGCTTGCGAAACGTCCGGAGAACAAGGGTAAAGTGATCGTAGCACTTCTTCCGGACAGCGGAGACCGTTACTACTCCACACCACTGTTCACGAAATAATAAATCATGTTGGAATCTGATGTACCGGATATCTGGTGTATCAGTTCCTTTCCAGAAGGCGGCTTCTTTTGCCCCGAAGCCAGCTTCGGATGGAATATCTGCGGCGCTCTGAATGCCTGTCTGTGCAGGCTGCCGGAGCGCCGGTTTTGTTCCTGGAAAAATGTGTGAAACGTAAGTTTCCTGAAGCTGGTTTTGATTGTATTCTGGGCTGTTTTACGCTATAATAAGTATAACGAATAAAACCTATTAACAATAGGAAGAATTATGGCATAATGACTAATATAAACGAATAAACAAGAATTTTATCGGAGGTAAATATTATATGAGGATTTCTACAAGAGGAAGATATGCGCTGCGTCTGATGCTGGATCTTGCTACGAATTATACAGGCAAGCCGATCCGCCTGAAGGATGTTGCGAAACGTCAGGAGATTTCGGATAAATATCTGGAACAGATCATTTCCATTCTGAATAAGGCAGGCTATGTACGCAGCGTCCGTGGTCCGCAGGGAGGCTACGCACTGCAGCAGACCCCGGATAAATACACGATCGGAATGATCCTTCGCCTCACAGAGGGAAGTCTTTCTCCTGTGGAATGCCTGGACGACAACGGTGCCATCTGTGACCGCGAAGAGAACTGCGTCACCCAGATCCTCTGGAAAAAACTGGACGATGCCATCAAAGGTGTAGTAGACAACATTACCCTGGAAGACCTCATGAACTGGCAGGCTGTTAAAGCTGATGAATACGTGATATAAAAAAAGCTGCGCGAGCAGCTTTTTTATTTTACTGAAATTTTACAGAACCGCGATTTTATATTTTACCTAGCATTTCTATAATAGCACTTGTACTTAAGGCAGTAAGAAAAAACGAATGAATATAGAAAGAGGAGAATTAAATTATGAAAAAAAGAATCGCAGGTATCTTAACAGCAGCACTTATCGGAACAACAGTAATGGGAACAGTAGTAATGGCTGCACCGTCCGGAGCAATCGACGTAATTTCCCGTGAGGACGGATCCGGAACACGTGGAGCATTCGTAGAGCTGTTCGGAATTGAAGAAGAAAAAGACGGCGAGAAAGTAGATATGACAACACAGGAAGCAAGCATCACAAACAACACAGATGTAATGCTTACCACAGTAGCAGGCGATGAGAACTCTATCGGATATGTATCCCTTGGTTCTCTTAACGATACAGTAAAGGCAGTAAAGATCGACGGAGCAGAGGCAACAGCAGAGAACGTTGCAGATGATACATACAAGGTAGCACGTCCGTTCAACATCGTAACAGGCGACAAGCTCAGCGATGCAGCACAGGACTTCATCAACTACATCATGAGTTCTGACGGACAGGACATCATCGAAAAAGAAGGCTACATCAAAGTAGACGAAAAAGCAGACGCATACAAAGCAGGCGATGCAAAAGGTAAAGTAGTTGTTATGGGATCTTCTTCTGTAGGACCTGTAATGGAGAAACTTGCAGAAGCATATCAGAAAACAAACAAAGATATCACAGTAGAGGTTCAGGTCAGCGACTCCACAACCGGAATCAACAGCGCAGCAGAAGGTGTATGTGATATCGGAATGGCATCCCGTGATCTGAAAGACGAGGAGAAAGATAAAGGCATCAGCTCCGAGGCAATCGCAAGAGATGGTATCGCAGTAATCGTAAACAACGGAAATGACCTTGAGGAGCTTTCCAGCGACCAGGTAAAATCCATCTTCACAGGCGATATCACAGACTGGGAAGACGTTACAAAATAATCTCCCGGAAATTGCGAAACTGATTGAAGTATCTTACAAAGAGCGGCGATCATGACAAAGTCAGGAAAGCCGCTCGAGCTACATATCAGAGAGAAAGGTGTTTTATGAATCATTTAGGAGAAAAGGTCATGAAGATCGTCTTCCTTATTGCAGCCTGTGCATCCGTTCTCGCAGTATTTCTCATCTGCGTATTCCTTTTTGCGAACGGACTTCCAGCAATGGGAAAGATCGGTCCCTTAAAATTCCTCTTTGGAACAGAGTGGAGACCAACCAACGACAAATTCGGAATCCTGCCAATGATCGTGGCAAGTATCTACGTAACAGCAGGAGCCATCATCATCGGAGTGCCGATTGCACTTTTTACATCCGTATTTATGGCAAGATATTGCCCGAAAAAAATCTATAAACCGCTGAAATCCGGTATTGAACTGATGGCCGGCGTTCCATCGATCGTATATGGTTACTTTGGCCTGGTTCTCCTGGTACCCCTTATCCGCCAGATCTTCGGAGGAACCGGAAGCAGTATGCTGGCAGCATGTATCCTTCTTGGAATCATGATCCTTCCGACCATCATCGGAGTTACAGAGTCCGCGATCCGAAGCGTTCCTGAGAGCTACTATGAAGGTTCTCTTGCGCTTGGTGCAACAAAAGAAAGAAGTATTTTCTTCGTTATGCTTCCGGCAGCAAAATCCGGAATCCTGGCAGGTGTGGTTCTGGGAATCGGCCGTGCCATCGGTGAGACCATGGCCGTTATCATGGTAGCCGGAAACCAGCCGCGTATGCCAAAAGGACTTCTTCAGGGTGTACGTACCATGACAGCAAATATCGTAACTGAGATGGGATATGCTTCAGGACTTCACAGAGAGGCCCTGATTGCAACAGGAGTTGTACTCTTTGTATTTATCCTGATCATCAACTTAAGCCTTTCGCTTCTGAACAGGAGGGCGGAACATGCAAACTAATGTAACAGCGACCGCAGATCCTGCGGCAGAAACAAATATGAAAAAAAGAAATACACTTTCCATCGGCGACCAGCTGAAATCCTACATCAGCCATCCTGGTGCAGGAATCCTGGCATTCCTCACACTGCTGGGAGCAGTGCTTACATTTGCACTGTTGTTTTTCCTCATCGGCTATGTGCTTGTAAAAGGTATCCCCTACCTGAATGCAAGCCTGTTCAGCCTGACCTACACATCGGAGAATGTCTCCCTTCTTCCGTCACTGATCAATACTCTGATCATGACCCTGGTATCCCTTGCCATTGCAGCGCCGGTAGGAATTTTTGCAGCGATCTTCCTTGTAGAATATGCCAAAAAAGGCAGCCGTTTCGTAAATCTGATCCGTATCACGGCAGAGACACTTTCCGGTATTCCATCTATCGTATATGGTCTGTTCGGTATGCTGTTCTTCGTAACAGCCCTGCACTGGGGAATGTCCCTTCTTTCCGGTGCCCTTACCATGGTGATCATGGTACTTCCGCTGATCATGCGTACCGCGGAGGAGGCACTGAAAGCAGTTCCGGATTCCTACCGTGAAGCCAGCTTCGGACTTGGAGCAGGAAAGCTCCGTACCATTTTTACCATTGTACTTCCGTCAGCAGTTCCGGGAATCCTTGCAGGTGTGATCCTTGCAATCGGACGTGTGGTAGGTGAGACAGCAGCCCTTCTTTATACTTCCGGTACCGTTGCAGCAGTTCCGAACAGCCTTATGGGCTCCGGACGAACACTGGCACTTCACATGTATGTGCTCTCCAGCGAGGGACTTCATGTAAACCAGGCATCTGCAACAGCTGTAGTCATTCTGGCATTTGTACTTGTTATCAACGGACTGTCCGGTCTGGTAGCCAGAAAAATCGCGAAAGGATAACCCATCATGAGTGAAAATACAAAAATCTTAATTGACAATATGAACCTTCATTACGGAAATTTTCATGCGCTGAAAGGCATCAACATGGAGATTCCGGAAAAAGAGATCACAGCATTCATCGGACCAAGCGGCTGCGGTAAATCCACACTGCTGAAATCTCTTAACCGTATGAATGACCTTGTGGAAGGCTGTACCATCACAGGAAAGGTAGAGCTTGACGGAGAAGACATTTACGGAGACATGGATGTGAATGTTTTGCGTAAGCGCGTGGGTATGGTATTCCAGAAGCCCAATCCGTTCCCAATGAGCATCTATGATAATATCGCTTACGGACCAAGAACACACGGAATCCGTTCCAAGGCGAAGCTGGATGAAATCGTGGAAAAATCTCTCCGCGACGCAGCAATCTGGGATGAGGTTAAGGACCGCCTGAAAAAAAGTGCTCTCGGTATGTCCGGTGGACAGCAGCAGCGTCTCTGCATCGCACGTGCCCTTGCAGTACAGCCGGAAGTACTTCTGATGGATGAGCCCACATCTGCCCTGGATCCGATCTCCACATCCAAGATCGAGGATCTGGCTGTAGAGCTTAAAAAGGATTACACCATTGTCATGGTTACGCATAACATGCAGCAGGCAACACGTATTTCCGATAAGACAGCATTTTTTCTGCTTGGAGAAGTAGTGGAATATGCAGACACAGACAAGCTGTTCTCCATGCCTGCAGATAAGCGTACAGAGGATTATATTACAGGAAGGTTTGGTTGATATTATGTCAGAACGTTTTGTAAGACAGCTGGAAGAACTTCATGTTGAGATGATCACACTTGGAAGTCTCTGTGAAAAAGCAATTTCTCTTTCTGCCAAAGCGATTCAGGGTGAAGGTGGAAATACACTGATCGGCAAGATCTTTGATACTGAGAAGGAGATCGATGCACAGGAAAGAGAGATCGAAAATCTCTGCATGAAGCTTCTTCTTCATGAGCATCCGGTAGCCGGAGATCTGCGATCCATTTCCGCAGCGCTGAAGATGATTTCCGATATGGAACGCATCGGTGACCAGGCAGCAGATATTGCGGATCTTTCCAAGCACATCGAGGACAAAGCAGTTACCGGAGATATTATTAATATCCGGAAGATGGCAGAGGATACTGTCCGCATGGTAACCGAAAGTATCGATGCTTTCGTAAAAGGTGATCTGGAGCTTTGCAGACAGGTGATCACAGATGACGATAAAGTCGATGATGCTTTTAATGAGATTAAAGAAAAGCTGGTTGAGATTTTAAGCGATGGAAAACCGGATGTGCGTATCGGACTTGACATTCTCATGGCAGCGAAGTATTTTGAACGTATCGGCGATCATGCAGTGAACATTGCCGAGTGGGTAGAGTATTCCATCACAGGAACTCACAGAAACAGCAGCAGTCATACGGATAATTATTTTGTTGGAGAATAATGTTTTGAGTAAAAAAATCTTCAAATACATCATGCTGGTCTCATCACTGGTTACAGTGCTGGGACTGGCATTTGTCATTGGAATTCTTTATCATTCTTTTCAGGGACAGCTGATGGATGAGCTTAAAAAAGAGGCTGTCTATATTTCCAGAGGTGTGGAAAGTGCAGGTACAGACTACCTGCAGAGCCTGGGTCATGACGATTCCAGGATTACTTATGTGGATAAAAGTGGAAAAGTCATCTACGATAATGAAGCAGATGTGGAAACTATGGAAAATCATGGCCACCGTAAGGAAATCCGGGAAGCGGAGTTAGGTGGGGAGGGTACAGATGAAAGAATATCGTCCACACTTTCCGAAAAAACCATGTATTACGCGCTGCGCCTGGATAATGGCAATGTGCTGAGAGTTTCCAGTACCCAGGATTCTGCGATCGCGTTGCTTTTTCAGCTGATTCCGCCGCTGATCGCAGTGCTGATCCTTATGCTGGTTCTGTCGGGAATCTTTGCATCCAGACTTTCCGGGAAGGTAGTTGCACCGCTGAACGATCTTGATCTGGATCATCCGGAGGAAAATGACGTATATGAAGAAGTGGAGCCTCTTCTCAGCAAGATATACAGGCAGAACCGTCAGATCCGTCTGCAGCTTGAGGCAGCCAGAAGGCAGCAGAAGGAATTTTCCATTATTACAGAAAACATGCAGGAAGGACTTCTTGTGATCGACCGTTATACTATGGTTCTTTCCGGCAACTCCAGTGTAGGAAGGCTTCTCAAGGTAAAAGAAGTGAAAACAGGGGAAAGTGTGTATTCCCTGAACCGGTCTGAGGAGTTCCGCACAGTTGTGGAACAGGTTCTGGAAGGAAAACACGAGGATAAGATCCTTCGTCTGGATGGCAGTGATATTCAGGTGATTGCCAATCCTGTTACCCGTGAAAATAATATAGAAGGTGCAGTTATACTTTTGGTGGATGTGACAGAAAAAGTAGAGCGCGAGCAGTTACGCAGAGAATTTTCTGCCAATGTTTCTCATGAGCTGAAAACGCCGCTGACTTCCATTTCCGGCTTTGCTGAGATCATGCAGGACGGTTTTGTGAAGGAAGAGGATGTGAAGGCTTTTGCAGGGCGGATCTACAAAGAAGCCCAGAGACTGATTCATCTGGTAGGGGATGTGATCCGGATTTCCCGCTTAGATGAAGGAGGCCTTCCGTACCAGTGGGAAAGCGTTGATCTGTACAGCATGACACATGATATTTTTACCACACTCCATGAAGCTGCCAGAAAGCAGGATGTACATATGTATATGGAAGGTGGAAACACGGTTCTGGATACAGTGCCTACGATCATGGAAGAAGTACTTTATAATGTATGCGATAATGCGATTAAGTACAATCATCGTGGCGGCGAGATCTTTGTGAAGCTGAAGGATGACGGAGATGTAGTCAGTGTGACTGTGCGGGACACAGGAATCGGAATTCCAAAGGAGGATCAGGAGAGGATCTTCGAGCGGTTTTACCGGGTGGACAAGAGCCATTCCAAGGAGGTCGGGGGAACCGGTCTTGGACTTTCTATTGTGAAACATGGGGTGAAAACACTGGAAGGACGGTTGTGGCTTAACAGTGAGCCCGGACAGGGAACGGAGATCATTATGGAATTTCCGAAGCATCATATTGAAAAAAACGAGGCAGCGGAGTGAGCAGAAAATCCGCTGCTTTTTTATGCCATGGTTTCCGATGACAGGAAGGTTTGACAGACGATATCAATTGTGTTATCGTAACGGAATCAGGCAGTTATGTTATATCAAGGGACTAATACATTTAGGGGAATAAAAACATGATACAGGCAATTATTTTACTGGTGGTTCTGATCTTTCTGAACTCTGTTTTTGCGGGAGCAGAGATTGCGGTTCTGTCCATGAATGAACCGAAGATGAAGGAGCTGGCAGAGAGCGGAGACCACCGTGCACAGATATTGATGAAGATATCAGAACAGCCGGCACATTTCATGACGGCGATCCGTGTGACTGTGACTACGGCCGGATTTCTGCAGAGTGCTTTTGCAGCGGAATATTTTGCACAGCCTATGGCAGCAGCCCTTTTGAAAGCCGGAGTGGATATACCACAGAATGTTCTGAAAGTGATCTGTATGATCATTGTGACCGTGCTGCTTTCCTATGTGAGCCTTCTTTTCGGAGAACTGGTGCCCAGACGACTGGGAATGAAGAATGCAGATGAGTTGTCCTTACGTCTGGCAGGACTGCTTCATGCAGTGCTCATTGCAGTATGGCCGGTGACGGTACTTCTGACAGCAACAGCCAACGGTGTTCTCAGATTAATGGGAATCCGTCCTGAAGAAAAAGAAGAGCAGGTCACAGAAGAAGAGATCCGTATGATGATCAGCGAGGGAAATGAGCAGGGCAATATTCAGCAGGAAGAGAGCGAAATGATCCGCAATGTTTTTGACCTGGATGATACGACTGCGGATGAGATCTGCACGCACAGGCGTGATGTGGTGGTCCTTTATATGGAAGATCCTGATGAAAAATGGGAAGAGACTATAAGAGCGAACCGTCATACCTGCTATCCGGTATGCGGGGAAAACCAGGATGATATCGTTTATATCCTGGATACCAGAGATTATTTCCGCCTGAATAACAGAACCAGAGAGGCTGTTTTGAAGGAAGCCTGTTATCCGCCGTTTCTGGTACCGGAGTCCATGCGTGCGAATCTGATCTTTCGTGAGATGCGGGAGAAGAGAGATTATTTTGCGGCAGTCCTGGATGAGTATGGATGCTTTGTGGGAATCGTGACACTTCATGATCTGGTGGAAACACTGGTGGGAGATATTGATGACCGCACAGATCTTCCGAAACCGGATGACATCGAAAAAACAGGCGAGCATGTCTGGAGAGTTCAGGGTGGTGCCATTCTTGACGATGTGGCAGAGGCCATGGATGTTGAACTCCCGGTGGAGAAATACGACACTTTCAGCGGCTTTGTATGTGGTGTGCTGGAGAGGGTACCGGAGGATGGAGAAAAATTCCGCTGCCACTGGAAAAATCTCGATATCGTGGTAGACCAGGTCAGAAATCATACAGTAGCAGAGGGCATTGTTCATGTCCGGTCTGAGAAAAAAGTTATTTGACATATTTTACGGCATATTTTCACTGATGTTTTCGCTTGAAAGCTTAATAATTTTGTGACATAATAAGGAAATAACCCGAGGAAAGATTGTGATGGGGGAGAGGAAATGCCAGGTTTTACAAGGCAGATTATATTACAGACATTGACGGAGCTTATGAATGAGAAGCCACTATCCAAGATTACAGTGAAGGATATTGTGGAACGCTGTGGCGTGAACCGAAATACTTTTTATTATCACTTCCGGGATATCCCGGATGCAGTAGAAGCAGTTGTAAAGGAAGAACTGAAGGATATTCTGAAGAATCAGAAGTCACCGGAATCAGTCAGTGACTGTATGGAGATACTGGTCAACGCAGTCCAGAAAAACAAAAAAGCAATGCTTCATCTTTACCGTTCCATACAGAGAGATGTTTTTGCAGACTATCTGGATCATGCGTCGGAGAGTGTTGTGGAAGAGCTGGTCAACAGAGTTGTAGGAGAGTATGAGATGGATCCGGAGGACAGGCGTCTGGTGATCCGATATTATAAATGCGTATTTGTGGGCGTGATTCTGGACTGGTTACGGCACGATATGGATTATAATATTCTTGAGGATATGCATAAACTGGAGAAAATATATCAGATAAGCCTTGAGAAGCAGTTTCTCCGAAGTGAATAATTTCCGGATGATTTTTCCGGAAGATCATAACAAAATGTAAGTCAGTTAATTTTGAGCTGGTGTCTGAAATTTAGGCACTGGCTCTTTTTTGTCTGTTTTTTTTGGAAAAAACGGGTTGTATAATTCAGGTCAGTAAATGAGAAAAAATTATCAAGGGAGGAACGTATGGATGACCTGAAGCAGCTGAAGATCGTGAAAAACATCTACATCATCATGTCATTACTGTTCTGTGCACTGGGAATTTTTCTGATGGCGAAGCCAAAAAGCTCTGTAAGGATGCTGTGCGTACTGATGGGAACTATGCTGATCCTGTACGGTGCGATCAAGATCAGCGGCTATTTTACGAGAGATGCTTTTTGCCTGGCCTTTCAGTTTGACCTGGCTTTCGGAATTCTGCTGATGGCAGTGGGTGTGATCATGATCGCCAGAAAAAATTTCGCAGTGGATCTTATTTTTTCTGTATTTGGTATTCTGATCCTGGCAGATGCACTATTTAAGATTCAGATGTCCGTAGATGCAAAAAGATTTGGTCTTGCACTATGGTGGCAGATCCTGGTGGTGGCCCTGGTGACAGGAGTGATCGGGGTTCTGGTTTTTATCAGACCATTTGAAGCAGCAGCAACAATGATGGTGCTGGTAGGTTTTTCTATTTTACTTGAGGGGCTTCTTAATTTCTGGGTGGCGATCCTGACGATCAAGATCATTAAGAACCACCTGTAAACATAAGAAATAACAAAAGCAAATACCTGTAAGCAGAAGAAATGAATTCTTTTAACTGCGTGGCGGGACAACATAAGGAGGAAACAGAGATGGGAATTATTGACAAAGCAAAACAGGCAGCAATCACAGCGACTGTAACAAAAGCACTGGATTATCTGGAAAAGGATCCGGAGACAAATATACCGAAGATCATGGAACTGGTTGACAAGGTAACACCGGAAGACTGGTACGCAGGACAGAGAAATGCGATCCGTCATTCTATCGAGGCAAAGGATAACTGGTATCAGCTGATCCTTCGTATGTATCAGCTGGATCCGGGTGTACGCCAGACATTTTTTCGTAACTTTATCGTAAATGCCAGCCTTAAGGGAAGCGCAACACAGCAGAAGGTTTCCGCAGAGAATGACTGTAATGTACCGTGGGCGATTCTTCTTGACCCGACAAGCGCATGTAACCTTCACTGTACAGGCTGCTGGGCAGCAGAGTACGGCCACAAGCTGAACCTTGATCTTGAGACTATTGATTCCATCGTAAAACAGGGTAAAGAGCTTGGAACATATATGTACATCTATACAGGCGGTGAGCCGCTTGTACGTAAAAAAGATCTGATCAAGATCTGTGAGATGAACCCGGACTGCGAGTTCCTTTCCTTCACAAACGGAACTCTGATCGATGAGGAGTTCTGCCAGGAAATGCTCCGTGTAAAGAACTTCGTTCCGGCAATCAGCCTTGAGGGAACAGAGGCAACTACAGACGGACGTCGTGGTGATGGTGTTTATCAGAAGGTTATGCATGCAATGGAACTCTTAAAGAGCCACGGACTTCCGTTTGGTATTTCCACATGCTACACATCTGCAAACGTAGATGCAGTAAGCAGTGAGGAATACTTCAATCATCTGATCGAGTGCGGAGCATATTTTGCATGGTTCTTCCATTACATGCCAGTAGGAAACGATGCAGCAGCAGACCTTCTTCCTACACCGGAGCAGAGAATCAAAATGTACGACAGTGTTCGTAAATTCCGTGCAACAAAATCTCTCTTCACAATGGACTTCCAGAATGATGCAGAGTATGTAGGCGGATGTATCGCAGGTGGTCGCCGTTACCTTCATATTAATGCAAACGGTGATGTGGATCCTTGTGTATTTATCCATTTCTCCAACGCAAATATCAAGGAGAACACACTTCTTGAGGCACTGAAGAGCCCGATCTTTATGGAATATCATAAAGGCCAGCCATTCAACGACAACATGCTTCGTCCATGTCCGATGCTTGAGAATCCGCAGCTTCTCCGCAAAATGGTTGAGCGTTCCGGTGCAAAATCCACAGATCTCCAATCACCGGAGACTGCAGAACATCTCTGTGCAAAATGCGATCATTACGCAGAGGTATGGAAAAAAGACGCAGATGAAATGTGGGAAAAGACTCTCGAGAGAAAAGCAGCTAAAAAAGAGACAACATGTTAATTAATACTTGATATACCATGTCAGATAATGTATAATGAACCCGTTTTTCAGGAGTCTGAAATAACAGTTCAGATAAGAGTATCTAAAAAGATACGATACGTGTACTGACAGAGAACAGGGCGGTTGTTCCATTGGGAACGGAGTTTTCTGGCTCCTTCCGAATGGGATAGCCGCCTTTTTTCCATTGGGGACGGAGTTTTTCGGCTTCTTCTGGCTTCATGTTACTGTCAGGCATAGGGAAAGAAAGGATGGATTCATTATGGAAAAACACGAGACAAAAACAGCCAGCCCTTATGAGCTGGACGGACGCCCGCCTCTTAAGGTGGCAATTCCCCTTGGACTTCAGCATGTGCTTGCCATGTTCGTGGGTAACCTTACCCCGCTTCTGATCATCACGGCAGCCTGCGGAATCGAAGCCGGCGGGGAGCTTCAGGTAGCATTGCTCCAGAATGCGATGCTTATCGCGGGAATTGTTACACTTGTACAGGTCTTTACGATTGGACCGGTTGGTGGTAAGCTCCCGATTGTTATGGGAACAAGTTCTGGTTTCATTGGTGTATGTCAGAGCGTTGCCGGTGTCATGGGAAACGGTATCGTAGCTTATGGCGCGATCATGGCAGCATGTTTCATCGGAGGTCTTTTTGAGACTGTACTGGGAAGTTTTCTGAAACCGCTGAGAAGATTTTTCCCATCTGTTGTAACCGGTACCGTTGTACTTTCAATCGGTCTTTCACTGATCAGTGTTGGAATCAGCTCTTTTGGTGGAGGAAGTTCAGCAAAAGATTATGGTTCTCTTGAGAATCTTTTTGTTGGCTTTGTGGTTCTGGTTGTGATCATTGCACTGAAACATGGAACAAAAGGTTTCACAAGTTTTTCTTCTATTCTGATTGGTATCATCGTAGGATATATCCTGGTAAGTATCATGGCGGTGATACTTCCGACAACCTTTACATATGTAGACGATACAGGAGTCACTGTGGAGGCTACAAAGGCATGGGTTCTGAACTGGGATAAGGTTGCCCAGGCAAAATGGTTTGCAGTACCGGCACTGATGCCTGTGAAATGGGTCTTTGACGCACGTGCGATCGTGCCGATCCTGATCATGTTTATTGTTACTGCGGTTGAGACTGTTGGTGACATTTCCGGAATTACAGAAGGTGGTCTTGACAGAGAGGCTACTGACAGAGAGCTTTCCGGTGGTGTTATGTGTGATGGACTTGGTTCTTCCTTTGCAGCACTGTTCGGTGTACTTCCGAATACTTCTTTCAGCCAGAATGTTGGTCTGGTTGCCATGAATAAGGTTGTAAACCGTTTCTGTATTGCAACCGGTGGAATCTTCCTGATTGCATGCGGCCTGTTTCCGAAGCTTGCAGCATTAATTTCCATTATGCCGCAGAGTGTTCTTGGCGGAGCTGCTGTTATGATGTTCTCATCTATTGTTGTCAGCGGTATTCAGCTGATCACAAAATGGCCGGTAGGACCAAGAAATGTTACGATCGTTTCTGTTGCACTTGGTCTTGGCTATGGACTTGGTTCCAACACAGCAATCCTTGCACATCTGCCGCAGGCTATCAGCCTGATCTTCGGTGGTTCCGGTATTGTACCGGCAGCGGTATTTGCTATTATTCTGAATATTGTTCTTCCGCAGGATGAGAAGAGTGAGGTTCAGAGGGCTGAGGAGATGCTGGAAAAGGTAAAGAATAAATAATAAAGAATAAAAATTGAGTTTTTCTTTTTTGGAGACTGTTGGACTTTTTTTGGTTTGATGGTCTCTTTTTTTTGTATCGATTTTCTTTTTGTGAAAAGGTTCTGCTTTTGAAGCAGTGGAAATTTGCGAGGAGGGGAAGCACTCGTAGTTGCGAAAAGCCGTTTCCCCTCCTCGCGCTCCTCCCCTCTGGCCACGCAGTTGTTCTGCGTTTTGGGAATGTGGGAAGATGCTGGATAGGGCGATGGATGCTGCGGTGTTGGGAGTGAGAGGTTGAGCCGATGTGTGCGGACGGGCGGCGAGGCGCTTCGTGCCCTATGCCAAATAGTTCCACCGAAGAGGTCAAAATTTGTCGAAATAATATTCTTGAATCCCTGCCCATTTTGTGCTAAATTAAAGAAAAAGCATTTCATTTCTATCATTCTATACGGAAATCTTTCCGTATCTGAAATTCAAAGCCGTTCGGCATTCAAGAAGAAATCTCAATGCTTATATTACATGATGACGCAGGGAGATTTCCGAGGATGTTTTTTATAAAGGGATTCTCCCAACTGTTTACAAGGAGGATACCGCATGAGTGAAAACAAGACGGAGGTACTGACTGCAAACCGGATTTATAAATCACGGATTTTTGCAATGTTATTCAGTGACAGGAATGAATTGCTGAAGCTTTACAATGCGATCAACGGAACCAGTTATGACGATCCTGAGCTGCTTCAGATCAATACGCTGGAAAATGCTGTTTATATGTCCATGCAGAATGATGTTTCGTTTATTATTGAGATGCGTCTGCATCTGTATGAGCATCAGTCTACATACAGTCCGAATCTGCCGGTACGATATCTTTTGTATGTGGCGGATGTGTATTCGGATTATACGAAGGACATGAATCTTTATGGAAGCAGGCCCGTGAAGCTGCCAACACCGAAATTTGTGATTTTTTACAATGGACAGGCAGAACAGCCGGATCGGAAAGAAGTGAAATTGTCAGAGCTTTTTACGATTTCGGAGAGTGAACCATCTCTGGAACTGACAGCAGTCATGCTGAATATCAACAAAGGCCACAACCGGAAACTGATGGAAACCTGCAGAACACTTCATGACTATGCGGAATATACCTCAAGAGTTAGAGAATATGCTGCAGAGATGAGTCTGGATGAAGCAGTGGAGCGTGCGATCACGGAGTGCATCAGTGAAGGAATACTGGCAGATTTTTTGAGAAAAAATCGTGCGGAGGCGAAGAAAGTGAGCATATATGAATATGATGAAGAACGCCATATGAGACAGACCCGCGAGGAAGGCGTAGAAGAAGGATTTGCCAGTGGGCTGGAGCAGGGAATGAAGCAGAAAGAAAAGCAGATTGCAATTAATCTGATGAACGCAGGAATCCTTACAGAAGAGCAGATTTGTGCTGTGACAGGGCTTGATCTGGAAGAATTAGAGGAACTGAAGAAGACGTTGTCAGAGGAATGATTAATTTTGAGATGGGAGAAGTAATTCGTTTTGGGTTGCATCTCCCTGAATTTATGAGAATGCTTGAAATATAAAAGAGTGAAATAATAAAATGACGGTACAGTGGAACGAAGATGATTTAAAATGTTCATATGAAGCCGGAAGACTACTGGATTAAATATCCAATATTACGGAAATTCAGTGTAAGTGAGAGAAAATAAAACAGGTCATGAGGACTTTATCTGGCCTGTAAAAACAAAATGATAGAAGAAATGCTTACGCTGTATATAAAAAAGTCTGCCGGAAAATCTCGGATTTTCCGACAGGCTTTTTGTACTTCCGACAGAGAAGCATTGATGGGGTTAGTAATTATAAGCACCTTCATAAGCATTACACCGTTCCTTGCGATGGCTCTGCTCCACACAGGAGCTGCACCGGTCACAGAATTCCTGTTCATAACAGGTAGAACAGACACATCCCTTGCAGGCATCCCGGTCATAAGCCGGAGTACAGGTGAAAGGGAGAGAGTTGTTTGAAGTCTCCGTCTTCATAAGATCACGCTCCTTTTTCTTTCATTATAGTCCTGCTCTAAAGGGGGTTCAAGCATAATTGTCTGGAAAAAACAGGAGAATTATTGTTTTGTTACTATTTTTGATTTCTTTTTGGTGGAACTACTTGGTGTAGGGTAACTTGCGAGGGGGAAAGCACTCAGAGTTAGCGAAGCCCGTTTTTCCCCCTCGCGCTCCCCCTTTCCGGGCACGCCGCTGTTCTGGGATTGTAGAAATATGAAAGGTACGAACATGGCGATGGATGCGACGGCATTGGATGCAGCGTACATTGTTTAAGGTGGACGGAAAGTAGTCTGCATAGCAGACTTGTTCCTGTATGTCGAAAATAAAAAATCGGCTCAGCCTGACACTACCAATAACGTAGCATGCAAGACTAAGCCGAAAAAATATACATATTCCCCAACGCAAAATAACTGTGAGATTAGGTTGTAAGGAAATAACACAAACCAACAGCCTGAACAGATTAAAAAAGGAAAGCCCCTGGAATAACCAACTTACTAAAAGCCCCTGGAATCCACGCTACATCCAGCACTCTGTCAACAACTATTCACATCCAAAACGCAGAACAACTGCGTGGCCAGGAGGGGAAACCCGCCACACGCCAAAGTGCCACATTAAAAGAAAAAAGGAAAAAAATCCAGGCTAATAAGGAAGTGAAACATCCATATCCTACCGGGAGGAACACCACCGTCCTGAAGCACCACAAGGTAGCACAAGTCCCGTCTCTTTCACAGGAAGCCCGATCTCCTGCGAATCCACTGTTCCCTTCCAGGGCTTCAGCTCCGTAGCCAGCATATAAGTCAGAACTGCCGGTGCAAGACCTGTTGTATAAGAATTCACCAGGAAAAACAGCGGATCATCACTTAAGATCTTCGTACAAAGCTTGATCAGCGGATGAATAGCATCCTCGATCTTCCAGATTTCACCCTTCGGTCCACGTCCGTAGGAAGGGGGATCCATAATGATCGCATCGTAATGATTACCACGACGGATCTCACGCTCAACGAATTTTACACAGTCATCCACAAGCCAGCGGATCGGTGCACCGGAAAGACCGGAAGCAGCCGCATTCTCTTTTGCCCAGTTGACCATACCTTTGGAAGCGTCCACGTGGGTAACGGAAGCACCTGCCGCAGCAGCAGCCAGAGTAGCACCACCAGTATAAGCAAAAAGATTCAGCACTTTGATCGGACGTCCTGCATTGCGGATCTTTTCACCAAACCAGTCCCAGTTAACAGCCTGCTCCGGAAAAAGTCCCGTATGTTTGAAGCTGAAAGGCTTCAGATTAAAAGTAAGATCTTTATAATGAATCTCCCACTGATGAGGAAGATCAAAGAATTCCCACTCACCGCCGCCACGGCTGCTTCTGTGATAATGACCGTTCATATGTTTCCAGCCACGGTTCTTGCGTGGGGTATCCCAGATAACCTGCGGGTCCGGACGAACCAGGAGATAATCTCCCCAGCGCTCCAGTTTTTCTCCTTTCGATGTATCAAGTACTTCATATTCTTTCCAACCATCTGCAATCCACATGATGTTTTATACCTCTTTCATATCATATTTCCATAGCAGCAGGAACTCTCCTGAACTGTGGATTTCTCAAAGCAACTCATTTTTATCAGTATAGAGGAAAAATAAGAGCCATGCAAGAGAAGTGCAGGATTTTCCACGAAAGATTTGACAACAGCGCTTTTCCATACTAAAATGTACGCAGAGATTTTCTGCCCGGGCTCTATAAAGTGGAAATACCCGCAGACAGAGAACCCGAACAGAGGAAACACAGCAACCGCAGACAACTAACTGTGCAAAAAGAGGAGAAGTAAACTTATGAAAAAATATTGTGAGATGAGCAGGGAAGAGTTATTGGACTTAAAGAGAGACCTCGACCGTGAGTTTGATAAGATCAAGGCAGAAGGACTGGCACTGGACATGTCCCGTGGTAAACCGGCACCGGATCAGCTTGATCTTTCCATGAAAATGATGGAGGTACTTGCGGGCGATGCAGATCTGAAATGTGAGACCGGTGTGGACTGCCGGAATTACGGAGTGATCGATGGTATTCCGGAAGCCAAGAGACTTCTTGGAGAGATGTCCGAGGTTGAGCCTGAGAATATCATTATCTATGGTAACTCCAGTCTGAATGTTATGTTTGATACAATTGCACGTTCCTATTCTCATGGAGTAATGGGAAATACACCATGGTGCAAGCTCGACAAGGTAAAATTCCTCTGTCCTGTACCAGGATATGACCGTCATTTCCGCATCACAGAATTCTTCGGTATCGAGATGATCAATATCCCGATGTCTCCGGAAGGCCCGGATATGGATATGGTCGAGAAATATGTAAATGAAGACCCGGCAGTAAAAGGAATCTGGTGTGTTCCGAAATACTCTAACCCACAGGGCTATACCTATTCAGAAGAGACTGTTAAGCGTTTTGCACATCTGAAACCGGCAGCACCGGATTTTCGTATTTACTGGGATAACGCTTACAGCATTCATCATCTGTATGATGACAATCAGGATTTCCTTCTTGAGATTCTTGCAGAATGTGCGAAAGCAGGAAATCCGGATATCGTTTATAAATTTACTTCTACCTCAAAAGTCAGTTTCCCTGGTTCTGGTATTGCAGCAGTTGCCGCATCCAAGGTGAACCTGGATGACTTCCGCAAATATATGACAGTACAGACCATCGGACACGATAAGCTGAACCAGCTTCGTCACGTTCGTTTCTTCAAGGATATTAACGGACTTCATGCACACATGAGAAAACACGCTGACATCCTTCGTCCGAAATTCGAGATGGTTCTTGCAACATTGGACAAAGAACTCGGCGGACTTGGAATCGGCGAGTGGACGAAGCCACACGGCGGATACTTTATCTCCTTTGATGCAATGGAAGGCTGTGCGAAAGCAATCGTTGCCAAGGCAAAAGAGGCCGGTGTTGTTATGACAGGCGCCGGAGCAACCTATCCATATGGAAAGGATCCGAAAGACAGCAACATCCGTATCGCACCGAGTTATCCGAGCATCGAGGAGCTTGGCAAGGCAGCAGAAGTATTTGTTCTCTGCGTGAAGCTTGTAAGTGTGGAAAAACTTCTGGAGAAATAATTACGTTACATCAGACTGCCCGGTATTTCAGCGTGTGTAATACCGGGCAGTCATAAATATCGGAGAGATATCTATGGATGAGGAAAACAAAAAAATGAAAACGGGCAGAAAAGTCGTCATAGCACTGATCATTATCCTGCTGGCACTTGCAGCAGCTGCTTATGGATACGGAGTGAACTATTTTACAGATCATTTTCTTCCGGGATCCAGCGTGAACGGCTTTAACTGTTCCTATAAGACTTCAGATGAGACAGAAGAGCTTCTTGCAAAAGAAGTTCAGGCATATGTTCTTGCTGTAGAGACACGAAATAACGGTCAGGAGAGCATTACTGCGAAACAGGCCGGGCTGGTTTACAAGTCGGATGGAGGGGCAGCAAAGCTGATTCGGGCGCAGGACCGTTATAAATGGTTTCTGGCTTTTAACCAGAAGAAAAAATATAATCTTGCCACAGATACCGTATACGATGATGAAAATAAACTCACAAAAGCTGTGAAAGCACTCAGGTGTATGCAGAAAGACAATATGGAAAAACCTGTAAATGCGTGTATTAAAGACAATGGCAAGACCTACGAGATCCAGCCGGAAAAAGAAGGAACAACATTGGACACAAAGAAAGTTCAGAAAGTGATCCGTGATGCAGTTTCTGCAGGTGATACGACCGTAAATCTGGAGAAAAAGAACTGTTATAAAAAGCCATCTGTATACAGGGATGACAAAACACTTAAGAAAAACTGTGCTCAAATGAATAAGATTACCAGCTGTGTTATTACCTATGATTTTTCAGACAGGTCTGAACAGCTGGATCGGGATACGATCAAGGAATGGATTGTAAAAGACGAAAAAGGTGAGTATACAGTTGATAAAAATCAGGTTGCAGCCTATGTAAACAGCCTTGGATACAAGTATGATACTTTTGGCTGTACAAGAACATTTACAACATATGACGGACGCCAGAAAACGATTACGGGTGGTGACTATGGATGGGCCATTGATCAGACAACAGAGACAGAATGGCTTTACAATGCGCTCCTTGCAGGTACGACAGAAGTAAGGCAGCCGGCATACGCTTACAGCGGACTTTGCCGCGATACCAATGATATCGGCAATACATATGTAGAGGTTGACCTGACCAACCAGAGAATGGTATTTTATAAGGACGGACAGCTTCTGGTGGACACACCGGTAGTTACCGGCTGTATCAATAAAGGTCATGGAACACCGACCGGCTGTTTTGCGCTGGACGCCATGCGTTCACCGGCCGTTCTGAAGGGACCTGGATATGCAGCGCCTGTTACATACTGGATGCCATTTTCCGGAGGCGTGGGAATTCATGACGCGACATGGAGATCACAGTTCGGAGGTCAGATTTACATAACGAATGGTTCTCATGGATGTGTCAACACACCGAAGGATCAGGCAGCAATCATTTATAATAACATCAGTGTAGGAGTACCCATAATAGTATATGAATAAGAGATTTAAGGAAATATTAAAGGAATACGAAGAAAGAAAACACAAGATCATCAAGGGAGATGAAAGCATGAACATCGTTGTATTGGCAGGTGGAACCAGTACAGAAAGAGAGATTTCGATCGTAACAGGAACCGGTGTCTGCAAGGCACTTCGCCAGAAAGGCCACAATGCGATCCTGGTAGATATTTTCTGCGGACTGGAGCCTGTAGACTGGGATGAGCCTTTCGGAGATAAAGATTACGAAGTAGATTCTGCAGCAGAATATATGAGAAGCTTCGATGATGACATCGAAGAGATCAAACGCACAAGAAGAAGCTTTTTCGGACCGAATGTTCTGGAGCTTTGCCAGACAGCTGACATTGTATTCATGGGACTTCACGGCTCCAACGGAGAAGACGGAAAGGTTCAGGCAACCTTTGATCTTCTGGGAATCCGTTACACAGGAACCGGATACTTAAGCAGTGCACTTGCAATGGATAAGGGACTTACCAAGAAGATTTTCCTCATGGATGGAGTTCCTACACCGAAGGGAGTTTCCATGCTGAAAGAGAACTGTACAAGAGATATCCACGATCTGGGAATGGAATTTCCGGTTGTTGTAAAAACATGCTGCGGTGGTTCCAGTGTAGGTGTATACATTGTAAATAATCAGAAAGAATATGAAGATGCCATTGACGGTGCATATTCTTATGAAGATGAGGTTGTTGTTGAGGAATACATCAAGGGACGAGAGTTCTCTGTTGCAGTTGTTGACGGCAAGGCTTATCCGATCATTGAGATTGCACCGAAACAGGGCTTCTATGATTATAAGAATAAATATCAGGCAGGATCCACAGTGGAGACCTGTCCGGCCGAGATTTCACCGGAGCTCACAGAGAAAATGCAGCACTACGCAGAAGCCGGGGCAAAAGCTCTCTGCATCGAAGGATATGTTCGCCTGGATTTCATGATGAAGGAGAACGGAGACATGTACTGCCTGGAGGCTAACACGCTTCCGGGAATGACTCCGACCAGTCTGATTCCACAGGAGGCAAAAGTTCTCGGAATCGATTATCCGGATCTCTGCGAAGAACTGATCCGCATTTCACTGAAAAAATATAACAAGTAGATTATTTTGCAGGACTCCTCCCACTGGCTTTTGTCGCTGGGAGGAGTTAGTGGCAAAGCGAAAGGATTTTATCATGAAAAATCTCACATTGGAAAATATCACGAAGGTCTGTGGCGGTATTTACCATGGCCCGCAGGAGAAGCTTCAGGAAGAGGTAGCTTCGATCACAACAGACAGCCGCAAGGCAGAAACAGGAAGTTTTTTTGTGCCGATCGTCGGAGAGCGCGTGGATGCACATCGTTTTATCCCGCAGGTAATGGAAGCGGGTGCACTTGCAACCTTATCCGAGCGTGTTCTGGAAGATGCGGAGTATCCTTACATTCAGGTAGAATCTTCTCTTCAGGCAGTGAAGGATATCGCGGAATTTTATCTGGAGCAGCTGAATATTCCAGTAGTCGGAATTACGGGAAGCGTGGGAAAAACCAGTACAAAAGAGGTTATTGCTTCTGTGCTGAAGGAGAAATACCGCACCCTCAAAACACAGGGAAATTTCAACAATGAGCTGGGGCTTCCACTGACTGTCTTCCGCCTTCGCGATGAAGATGAGATCGCAGTTCTGGAAATGGGAATCAGTGATTTCGGGGAAATGACCCGTCTGGCAAAAATCGCGAAACCGGATACCTGTGTGATCACGAACATCGGAACCTGTCATCTGGAGAACCTTGGAGACAGAGACGGCGTTCTGAAAGCCAAGACAGAGATTTTTCAGTATGTGAAAAAAAATATCGTGCTTAACGGCGACGATGATAAGCTCTCCACTGTAAAAGAATACAACGGTATTCAGCCGGTATTTTTCGGAAACGGCGAGAACTGTGTAGTTATCTGCGAAAATGTAGAAAGCCGTGGACTTAAGGGAATGAGCTGTGATATCTGCATCAAAGGCGAGCTGGCAGAGAACGGTGAGGAGGAGCGTTTCCATGTAGAGATCCCGATGCCGGGACGCCATATGGTAGCCAATGCACTGGCAGCAGCAGCGATCGGCAGACTTTATGGACTTACAGCAGCACAGATCAAGGCAGGTATCGAGAGTCTTGAACCGGTCAGCGGAAGATTCCATATGATCGAGACAGAAAAATTCATGATCGTAGATGACTGCTACAATGCCAATCCCATGTCCATGAAAGCATCTCTGGATGTCCTTCAGGACGGACTTGGAAGAAAAGTTGCGATTCTCGGAGACATGGGAGAGCTTGGTGCAGACGAAGTTGCACTTCATGAAGGTGTAGGCGTTCACGCCGGACATTGCAAAATTGATGCCTGCATCTGCGTAGGACCACTTGCGGCTCATATCGCGGAAAAAGCGGCCAAGACCAATCCGGATCTTACTGTGATCTGCGAAAAAGATCTGGAAAGTCTCCTTTCAAATCTTGGAACCTATGTAAAACAGGGGGATACGATTCTTGTAAAAGCATCTCATTTCATGAAATTCGAGAATGTAGTCAAAGCATTGCAGGAAATGTAGAAATAATACAGATAAAGAAAGAATTTGACGAACGAAAATTGTTTCCAGTTAAGGGAAGCGGAAGTATAATACCCTTAAGGGCAAATGTGAGAAAAGGGAGGGTATTATGCTGGAGACGATCATGAGCTTCAATATCCCGCTTTACGTCATGACATCCATGGGATGTATCGGCGGTCTTGGGATGCTGGCAACAAACCTTACCTACAGAAGAATTATTCGAAATACTCAACGATTACAGAACCTGAAAGAAAAATGGCTGAACATGTGGAAATCAAGAGACAGGCTTCTTCACAGAATGAACCGTTTCGTATGGTATCCATCCCTGTTCAGTACTTTCCTTCTGGTTCTGTCTGTTTTTCTGAACAACAGACTGGGACACAGAGAAGGTCTGCCGATGCTTTATCTTTATATAGGAGCAGCAGTTCCGGCCGTTCTGCTTCTGCTTCGGCAGGCACTGGATTTTTCGTATAAGGAGGAGCTGATCATGGCTTCGCTGGCTGATTATGTGGAACAGGTCCGGACCTGGGTGGAAGAGATTCCGGTTCCTCAGAAGGAGGATCCTGTTTTGCAGGAGGAGATTGTAGACAAGATAACGAGAAGTATCCGTCAGACGGCAGCTACAGGAAGTCATTTCAGCAAGATGCTTTCTCCGGAGGAAGAAGAGATCATGCGGGAGATCATACGGGAATTCATGAAAACGGAATAAAAATCAAGATGAATGAGAAACTCCCCGACAGGTGCGTATCTCTGCAGCCTGCCGGGGAGTTTCTTTTTTGGAGTATTCGTGTAAAATAAGGATTCGTTTATCAATAAGGCTGTAAGCCGTATCAACCCATGGAGATCGGGCCACCACGAAGTTTGCCAGCTGTGGTGATTCGTTTAATAGCTACCATGTATGCAGCCATACGGAGTGTTACATTCTTCTCCTGGCTGAGTGCATAAACTTCGTTAAATGCTGTCAGCATGATCTTCTGAAGCATCTTGTTGACTTCTTCAAGATCCCAGGTAAGGTTCTGGATATTCTGAACCCACTCAAAGTAGGAAACAACAACACCACCTGCGTTGGAAAGAATATCCGGGCATACGATGATACCTCTGGAATTCAGGATCTCATCAGCTTCAACAGAAGTCGGGCCGTTGGCAGCTTCGATGATCAGCTTCGCCTGAATGCGTCCAGCGTTGTCCTCTGTGATCTGATTTTCAAGAGCAGCCGGGATCAGAACATCACATTTGCAGGTGATAAGCTCATCGTTGGAGATATGCTTAACATTGTCAGCTTCATATTTATCGAGAGTATTTTTCCCGGAAATAAACTTGCGGATTGCCGGGATATCAAGACCGTCTTCACAGTAAAGGCCGCCTGTGTAATCGCTGACTGCAACAACCTTCTGGCCATTGTTATAAAAGATCTCAGCAGCAGTTCCGCCAACATTTCCCATGCCCTGAACAGCGATCGCTGCGTGAGCCGGGTCGATATTATTCTTTTCCATGCACTGGTAAGCGATGATGGTAACGCCACGTCCGGTAGCCTCAACACGGCCTACGGAACCACCGATCTCGATCGGTTTACCGGTAACAACGCCCGGAACAGTATGGCCTGTGAACATACTGTAGGTATCCATGATCCATGCCATAACCTCACCGTTTGTATTTACATCCGGTGCAGGAATATCTTTATCCGGTCCGATGATCGGAAGAATACGTGTAGTATAACGACGTGTAAGACGGATCAGCTCAGCTCTGGAAAGCTTGGAAGGATCGACCTTGATTCCACCCTTGGCACCGCCGTAAGGAATATTTACAACTGCACATTTAAAGGACATCCATGCAGCAAGAGCTTTAACTTCGTCCATATCAGAATTCTGATGGTAACGGATACCACCCTTGCACGGTCCACGTGCGCTGGAATGCTGAACACGATATCCCTCGAATACCTTGATGGAACCGTCGTCCATACGGATCGGGATTGATACTTTAAGCTCGCGCTCCGGGTAGCAAAGTGTTGCATAGTCTTCATAGCTGAGACCAAGTGCCTCTGCGGACTGCTTCAGGACAGAGAGCATATTGTCGTAAGGATTATACTTTTTTTCTGCCATTGTTACCACTCCTTTGAAAATAAATATTTTTTCTCGATTAATTAAGAATAATATTATTCATCTGATGAACTGAGTATAGCACAACAAATACGAATGGTAAATAATTTTGCTCATAAAAATATATACAAAAATATTTATATCTTTTTGGCGGATTTTACATAGGCATATGATAAAATAAAAAACAGAATAACGGCAGTAAACAGGAGGACGCTTCATGGAGAATGAGTTACAGAAACTGATCATTTCAGCACAGCTGACACCAAAAGAAAAAGAAGTCGCAGATTATGTTCTCGAGAATCTGCAGAAATGCTGTTTTATGACATCCACAGAGCTGGCAGGAGTGCTGAAAGTGAGCTATTCCTCTGTGATCCGGCTTACAAAGACACTGGGTTTTACCGGATATCCGGACTTTCAGAGTTTCCTGAGAGAGATTTATGCAGAGCAGTCTAGAGATGTAGATACCGGAATCCTGATCCCCGCAGAGCGTATCGAAGCCATCAAGAAAAAAGAACACAAAGCAACTGTGCAGGATACGGTATGTGCCTATACCCTGAGCAATATCCAGAGTACCATTGCCAGCAATACAGAAGAACAGTATCGTAAGGCCAGCAGCATTCTGATCAACAGTGATGTGAAATATATTTTTTCCTCAAGGGGATCTACCTGTGTGGGGGAATTTCTGAATACGATATTGAGACAGACACTTCCGCATGTGTACAATTACGGAAGTCACGGCCAGAATATGTTTGACTTTGCCAGTGACCTTAAGAAAGGAGATGCGGCGGTTTTTATTACTTACTCCAGATATTCGAAACTGATGTATCTTACAGCGGAAATGGTGCATAAACAGGGAGCTTCTATTATTCTTCTTACAGATAAACCTACCTGTGAGGCCGCAAAATTTGCAGATGTAGTATTGACAGCCAGAGCAGACAGCAGTGAGTTTTATAATTCCTATGTGGCAGGAATGTTCGCAGCAGAGATGCTCTGTGCATATATCTGCAGGGAGACGAATTATTCCAATCAGGAATTGCTGGAGCGGATCGACGAGTATACGTCGCAGATCGGGAATTTCTGACAGAAAGTGGGAAGAATTTCATAATTATTCTTTTTACAGGCAGTATTGCCCTTGGCATTTGCTTGCTTTTCTGATATTATACTGATAAGATATGGTGGGATTGCTGACCTGACAGTCCCTCAATGTAACAACTACTCGGTCATGTAAATTGTTTTATGTAAATGACAACATGGTTTTAGCTGCTAGGAACACGATAAAATAAGTACAGAATAAAAAGTCCGAAATGGAAATATCAGCAGATCGACAAGACCGGTATTTCTTTATTTGTGACTCAAAATGTGGATAGGAAAAATGAAAGAAAAAAATAAGTTAAAAATTGCTGTAGCAACTCACAAAAAATTTCAAATGCCAACACAGGCAGGATACTTCCCTTTGCATGTGGGAAAAAGCTGCCATGAACAGAAACTGGAAGAATATGTGGGCGATGATACGGGAGACAATATTTCAGATAAGAATCCATTTTTCTGTGAACTGACAGGATTATACTGGTTATGGAAAAATACGGATTCAGAATATGTGGGCATGGTTCATTACCGCAGATATTTTAAGACGTTGAAAAAATGTTATGGAAAGAACCGGATGAATTATATTTTACGGGAGTCAGAAGCAATTCGTTTTCTGCAGAAGTATGATATGATACTCCCACGAAAAAGACAGTATATAATTGAAACATTATATACGCATTATTCTCATACGCATTATGCAGAACATCTTGAATGTATGAGAAATATTCTGATGGAAAAAGAAAGCTCTTATGTACCGGTTTTTGACAAGGTCATGAAGAGAAGAAGCGCGCATATGTACAACATGTTCATTGCGAAACGGGAAATCTGTGATGCATACTGTGCATGGCTGTTTCCGTTGCTTATGGAGCTGGAAAAGAGAAGTGATCCGGGTTCTTACGATCCGTTCCAGGCGAGACTGATCGGACGTGTGGGAGAACTGCTGATGGATGTATGGGTTGAGAAAAACAATATCCATTACTGTGAGGTACCAGTTCTTTATATGGAAAAAGTAAACTGGATACACAAAGGAAAGGCCTTTCTGAAGGCGAAGTTTTTAGGAGAGAAGTATGGTGCAAGTTTCTGATATAGACATCAGCATTGTTATTCCGGTATATCATGTCCCGGAAGAACTTTTGCTTCGCTGCCTGCAAAGTATAAAGAGCATCCGGGGACTTTCCCGGGAAGTGCTCCTGGTAGCAGATGGAGAGGATCAGACTGTCTGTTCAGGTCCGGCAGTCCGAAAATTCGCAGAAGAAGCGGATTTTCCGGTCTTTTTTCATGTGAAAAAACATGAAGGAGTTTCTGCTGCACGAAATTATGGGATCAGTCATTCATGTGGAACATGGATTTTTTTTATGGACGCAGATGATTACATCTGTGGGGATGCCTTCGAAAAAATTGCTCCCGGATTAAAAGGAGAAGAAATGGATCTGGTCATTATGGACTATTCCATGATGACCGGAAATGAATGCAGCCGTCATTACTACAAAAAAGAAATGGATTTTATCAATCTGGACAGCTTTCAGAGAGATATTCTGAAACCGCAGTCAGGAGCAGGATTTGTATGGTCAAAGCTTTACAGAAGAGAATGGCTCAGCAGATCAGGAGTCTGCTTTGATACAGAGCTGTCAGCGGCAGAAGATGCAGAGTTTGTTCTGAAACTGGCATTAAAAAAACCGAAAGTTTTTAATGTGCCTTATAACAGCTACTACTACTGCTACAATCCACAGTCGGCAGTTCACAGTTTCCGACAGGATTACGCCGACCGCTATATCAATGGAATGCAAAAAATCAGAGATGATCTGAAAAGAGAGAATGCTATGACACAGCTGCAGGATGAGTATGACAGCTGTGTTTTGTATCATCTCCTTTTAATTGCGGTAAATTTTTCGTTTCATCCGGAGAATCCTTCTAAGGGAAAGAAGCGTATACACAATTTTCAGAAGATTACCCGACAGAAGATATTTAAAGAAGCGTTGAAAAATATCCATCTCGAGAATTTTTCAATGACAAGAAAGGTAACTCTGGTCTGTATCCGGCTTCATTTATACAGAGTCGTAGAAATGATCGCGAAGATCAGGCACAGACAGCGTGAAACATGAGGAGACAGAAATATGCATAAGATACTGGTATTTGGAATGACAGAAAACCCCGGAGGAGTGGAGAGTTTTCTGTATAACTATATATCTGAGATAGATCCGGGGGAGTTCCAGTTCGATTTTTTGTGTAATTCTTACGAAAAAATAGCATATGAGGATAAGCTTGCAGAGAGAGGCTGCAAGATGATTCATTTCATAGCCAGAAGTAAAAATTACAAAAAATACAAGCAGGAAATTCAGACATTTTTCAGCAAACACGGAAAAGAATACGAGTGCATATGGGTTAACGTATGCAGTCTGGCTAATATTGATTATCTGAAATATGCCAAAAAATACGGAATTCCCAAAAGAATCATTCACAGCCATAATTCAAAAAATATGGATTCCTGGTTACGGGGAGAACTGCATCAGCTGAATCGTTTTGTGATCCAGAAATATGCTACAGATTTCTGGGCCTGCTCAGAAGCAGCAGTCAGCTGGTTTTACAGGGATTCTTTGAAGGATAAAGCGAAGGTCATTCATAATGCAATCTCAACAGAGCGGATGGCCTATGATCCTGAAAAAAGTCTGCAGCTGAGAGAAAAACTGGGACTTCAGGATGCATATATTATGGGAAATGTTGGAAGACTGCATTTCCAGAAAAATCAGGAATTTTTACTGAAAATTTTTGCACAGGCAGTAAAAAAGATGCCGGAAGCCCGTCTTGTACTTGTGGGACAGGGTGAAGATGAGGAGAAACTGAAAAAACTTGCAGCAGAGCTTGGAATAGAGAAATATATATACTGGGCAGGGGTGCAGAAGGATATTTGCCAGTGGCTCAGTGCATTTGATCTTTTTGTCTTTCCGTCAAGATTTGAGGGCGCACCGATTGCAGCACTGGAGGCGCAGGCGAACGGGCTTCCTATACTTACATCCGAGCAGGCTGTACCGGAAGCATGTGTACTTAACGGAAACTGCAGACGTCTTTCTCTGGAAGAACCCATGGAAAAATGGGTAGATGAACTTCTTAAAATGGCAGAGAATGCCAAAAGAGAAGAACAGGCAGTTATACAACAGAACTTTGTAGACGGTGGATATGATATTCATACGGAGGTAAAGAAAATTGAAAAACTTCTGTGTTGTTGAGAAAAACAGCCGGGAAAATCATGCTGGTTCCAAGGCCAGAAATGATGTGGCAGAAATTCTGGAAAACTGTGGATATATACCGGTCTGCGTACATCACAGTGAAGAAAAAGGAACGCTGGATAAAATAAAAATGTCAGCAGTAACCATAAGTGACTGGCAGCGTGTCAGCAAAACAGCAGGCAGCGGAAACCGGATTATCATACAGTATCCTCTGGCCATGTATCCCAAGGTAAGCCAGCTGGCAGTTCCTTTTGTACAGAAAATGAAAAAAAAGAATACAAGGATCATTCTTCTGATTCATGACCTGGAAAGTCTTCGAGGACTTGTTTTTGCTTCCGAAAGAAAATTTCTGGAGCTTGCGGATGAGGTGATCGTTCACAATGAAAAGATGAAACAGTACCTTCTGGAAAAAGGATATCATTTTCAGAAGATACATATACTGGGACTGTTTGATTACCTGATACCGGGATTTAAACCGGCAGGGGACAGGAATCGTCGTGAAATTGCGATCGCCGGAAATCTGAAACCGGAGAAATGCGGATTTTTAAATGATCTGAAAAAAATCCCGGGAGACCTGGAATATCATCTGTATGGTCCAAACTACCAGGAAACAGAAAAAAATCCACAGGTGATCTATGAAGGACAGTATGCACCGGAACAGCTTCCCTCCGTATTAAAAGAAGGATGGGGCCTTGTCTGGGACGGCGGCAGTATTTATGAATGTGAGGGTACTTTCGGAGGATATCTGAAATTTAATAATCCCCATAAAGCATCATTGTATCTGGCAAGCGGAATGCCTGTGATCGTATGGAATCAGGCAGCGATCGCGCCGTGGATACAGGAACAGAATCTGGGTATCACAGTAAGAAGCCTGGAAGAAATCCCGGATATCATAAATAGGATGACAGATAAGGAATATAAAGAGATGCTGGATAATGTTCAGAAAAAAGGACAGCAGCTCAGAGAGGGAAGCTCCCTGAAGAAAATAACAGATGAGATAGAGAGCAATGAATGATAACAGAATAAAATTAAGAAAGAAAGTATTTTTCGCAGGACTTTTTCTGTATTGTGTTCCGACAATTCTGCAGACTACATTACTGGTAGAAACCTCGTACTGGAATGATCTGTTTGTTTATCTGCGTTATCTTGCTTTTTATTTCGGGCTTATCCTGATTGTGGATGAACATGTTACATGGAATAAACGAAAGAGATTTCCACTGGAACTTGTGAATGTCAGAAAGAGCGTATGGTGTCTGGCGATTCTGGCTGTGACCGGAATCAGTGCACTTATTTCCGGAGACCGCTCTTTTCTTGCCTGTGTCGTTTTTACAATGGCTGCAGAAAATATAGATCTGGATCAGATCGTAAAAACCATATTTTTTATGATCTCCACAGTATTGCTTATAATTACGGGACTGAGCGGATATGGAACTATTGAAGATATGATGTTTAAGAGACAGGATGTTCTTACACGTCATGCGCTTGGTTTTGATTACCCCAGTACGGTGATGTCATATCTGTTCTTTGCAGTTGTGTTGTACTGCTGGATCACGGAAATGAAACTTACGCTTATTGAGGTGATAACGATCGAACTTCTGAATCTGATTCTTTTTAAACTTACGGATTCCAGATTCGGATTTTTGCTCATAGCAGTATTGGTTGCAGGTGTTTATCTCTGGGGACTGGTACAGAAAAACTTCATAGTAGAAGATATCTTTAAAAACAGAAGAGTGAGATTTATCACGGACTATGCCGGTGTTCTTCTTTCTGTTGTGACATTGATAATGTGTATTATTTATCCAACCGGACTTGGAAAACTTTTTGACCGGTTTCTCAGCAAACGAATTCAGTATATGGTAGCTGGTTTTCGGAATTACGGAGTCCATTTGTTTGGAAAGCATATAGACTGGATTGGCTTTGGAGGATCTGATAACACAGACAGTCTGTTGAAAAGTTATAATTTTGTAGATAATTCCTATGCCAAAATCCTTCTGGATCAGGGACTTCTGATATTTATTCTGGTGCTTGTCATATTGATTATTATGAACAAAATAATTCGAAAACAGTACCATGACGGAAGAATTGTACTGGTTTTATTTGTACTGCTATATTCCTTTGTGGAACCACGCCTGTTGCATATTTATGTAAATCCGTTTCTGTTTGCGGCGGCACCGTTTATCAGAGGAACTTTTCTTGAAGAGAAAGATGGAAAGTTTACGGAATGGTACAAGATGATAAATAAGGAATAAAAGATGCTAGGTCAGAAAATTCAGAAGACGATAACAAATATATACTGCAAAGCAGATAACAACAAACAGAATATTTTCGAAAATCTGTATCTGATTTATTTTGGTCTGATCACGATGATGGCTTTTAAAGATACGACAATGTTTTCTTTCGGATGGAGCGATACACAGCTGGATCTGGTACTGATTTTCGGGATACTGGTCGTATTTGCAAAAATTGCATGTGGCCGGTCCTGGAAATTATATGAGATTCTGATTGCAGGAATTGCAGCCGGAGTGCTGATCCTCTGCTGGCATCATTATATGAGAAGATATATACTGGATCTGGTGGTTCTGATCATTGGAGCCAGAGATGTAGATGAGGACAAGCTGGTCAGAGTATTTTTGTGGGTATCAACAGGATGCCTGATTATTACAATGATTGCAGCGCTGACAGGACAGATTGAAAATCTGATCTATATCCAGAAACAACGGGGAAATATTGCAAGAATATCTTTTGGAAGTATTTATCCTACGGATTTTTCAGCACATGTATTTTTTACGGCTGCCTGTTATCTGTGGCTGCGAATCCGAAAGATCCGGTACAGAGATCTTGCACTTGTAGCAGGACTTGGAATATTCTGTCTGTATTTCTGCGGAGCAAGAACCAGTGCAACAGGACTTTGGATTTTTGCATTGTTCTTCCTGCTGAAGAAAAAAGAAATTCTTAAAGAAAACAAAAAAATACAGAGTATAATGTGTTTTGTTATGCCGTTGTGCAGCGTCAGTTCCATACTGCTGGCGCTGTTTTACAGGCCGGAATGTGGCTGGATGAGATGGATCAATAAAATATTGACTAACAGATTTTCGCAGGGACATAAAGGCTTTGAACGTTATTCAATTCCGCTGCTGGGACAGGAAGTGCTCATGAACGGATATGGAGGAGCTGTTCATCAGAAAGAAGGAGTGGAATATTTCTTTCTGGACTGTTCTTATATTAACATACTTTTTCAGTACGGTATTCTGGTACTGGGAATACTTATAATCTTATCTGTCTGGATTTTGTTCCGGCTGATGAAAGCGGGAATGTCTGAGCGGATGTTTATACTTGCAGTAGTTTTTCTGTGCTGCATTATGGAACAGCATCTGCTTGAAATTTCATATCATCCGTTCTGGCTGCTTACACTGGCGGGGATAGCTTCAACTGATAAAAAAACATATTTATAAGGGAAAAGGATTTATGGGAGAAAAATCATATAAAGGAAAAAAGAGGAACAGATAGTGAAAAAAAATGAAAACAGGTCTGTGACATACAATTTTATAATGAATGTAATTCTTACAGGAAGTAATATCCTGTTTCCGCTTATTACATATCCATATGCTTCCAGAATCCTGAAACCGTATGGAATGGGAATGGTAAGCTTTGCGAATGCGGTAATTACGTACTTTACCATGTTTGCACAGCTTGGTATCCCTACCTATGGAATACGTGTATGTGCGAAAGTAAGAGATGATAAAGAAAAACTGAGCCGTACAGTTCAGGAAATTCTGATCATTAATATGATCACCTGTTTCCTGTCATATGCGGCATTTTTTGCGGCAGTATTTTTTAATGCAAAACTCCGGCAGGAAAAAACATTATTTCTTGTCATGGGTATTCTGATATTTTTCAATACACTTGGTGTGGAGTGGCTGTATAAGGGGCTGGAACAGTATACCTATATTACAGTTCGTTCCATTATTTTTAAATTTATTGCCTTTTTATGTATTTTTATATTTATACATAACAGTGATGATTATGTGATCTATGGTTTCCTTACAGTTCTTGCACTGGTCGGCTCCAATGCCATGAACTTTATTAATCTTCACAAAATGATTTCGACTCATCCTGTAGGAGACTATCATTTCCGGCAGCATCTGAAACCGATTTTTATATTTTTCGGAATGTCAGTTGCAACAACGATCTATACCAATATGGACAGTGTAATGCTTGGATTTATCAAGGGCGCAGAAGAGAATGGATGTTATGATGCTGCTGTAAAGATCAAGAACATTCTTGTCAGTGTAGTAACATCGCTGGGAACGGTATTACTTCCGAGAGTTTCTTATCACTGGGAAAAGGGAAACAGGGAAGAATTCTGGAAACTGGCAAAAAAAGCTGCAGCTTTTGAAATCATAGCCGGAGGTTCGCTTGCTCTGTTTTTTATAATTTTTGCACAGCCAACCATTTATCTGGTATCCGGAAAACTTTTTGAAAGAGCAATTGTTCCAATGGAGATCATTATGCCGACTCTGCTGTTGATCGGACTCAGCAATATTACGGGAATACAGATTCTGATTCCTATGGGGAAAGAGAAATATGTACTGTATTCAGAAATTGCAGGAGCAACAGTGAACCTTATCATTAATGGAATCCTGATCCCGAGACTTGGGGCTTCCGGAGCTGCCATTGGTACGGTATCGGCGGAACTTGTGGTTCTGATGTATCAGATGTGGGTTTTACGGAAGGATCTGGGAAAACTTTTCGGAGGTGTTCAGATCTGGAAGATTATAGTAGCGGTTGTTTTATCGGCAATAGCTGCAACAGCAGTTCGAAGAAGCAGTCTTTCTACATTCTTTATGCTGCTTTTGGGAGGAATTGTATTCTTTATGGTATATGGAATCATTCTTCTTATTCTGAAAGAATCCGTGGTATGTGAATATTTAAATACCGGAAAAGGCTATGTAAATAAAATTCTGAAAAAGAAACATTAAACATAATTCGCTGCCTGGAATGCTGCAGGTGAAAAGAACGAGAAGTGAGGAAAAAAATGAAAGGAAAAACACAACAGGATATTGACTGGAAAGAGATACTGTATCTTGCATGCTTATGTGTATATATTATAACTTTTACAATGGTTAGAAACGGCAGAATATTAACTTATGTTCATCCGGTGAGCTGGGAGCAGTATGTTACATTTGTTCATGTGATTAATGGACTGCTTGTGGTGAAGATTATATTTGATATAGTAGAAGAGCCACGGATCATAGGACTGATCGCACTGACGGAAGCTGTTGGTTTTATAGTATACAGACATAATTCTTCGGATATAATTCTTGCCATATTCTGGTTTTTGTGTGCCAGCAAAAATGTGCGGCCGAGAAAAATTACAGAATGTCTGTTCTGGAGTCATATTGTCGGCTTTATGATCATGACATTCCTGGGTCTGATAGATGTTGTTCCATTTGGAAGAACTGTAAAGATCGGACACAAAACGGTATCCTATGCATTTGGATTTTCACACCCTAATGTAGCAGCGGCCAAGATCTTTCAGATTGTTTTACTGTACTGGCTTTTAAGAAAAGGCAGACTGATGCTGAAGCATTATATCGGAATCATAGTTGCAATGGCAGTTGTTAAAGTAGTTACGGACTGCAGTACGGTTCTGATGCTTATGGGACTTCTGCTGGTGATTACGGTACTGTATAATTTACCTGGTGCCAGAGGATTCCTGAACAGAAATATTAACAGAGTAAGGAATGTATTTCTGACGTGCTATCTGGGAATTCTGGGAATAATGATTGGATTCTGCTGTTTTTGCAAAAATGAAAAAATATTTAAGGTGCTTGGGACATTTGGAGCACGTATTTCCCAGGCAATCAAATACTATAAATATTATGGGCTTTCGTTATGGGGACAGCCTTTGATGGATTACAAATCAAATCCGGAGGGATACAAAAAACTGGGGTTATATACATTGGATAATGGTTATATGCATTTGCTGCTTGCGTTTGGAATTGTACTGTTTCTTTACATTATCTTTTTACATGTTGGAACAATATGGTGGATGTTCCGGAGAAGACGTCTGGATTATGTGATCGTGTATGCAATGTTCTTTATTTATGGATTTCTTGAGACAAACGTGATCCGTACAGGTATGAACTTTACTTTGTTTTATCTGTTTGGATTTATCTGGGAATATTATGATACAAAAATTTCCCGGAAAAATAAATCCATATTAAAAAGCTGAGAAAGCATCAATCTTCCTCAATGACCTGAATCTCCAGATAATCGAATTCAATCTGTTCAATGAAATTGTCCTGATAAAAACGGGCTTTATCATGTTTCTTAAAATCTTTCACGGTAGCGTCCAGCCAGATCGGATTGCCGAGATCCAGCTGATAGCAGATTTCCTCGAGACCGTGGAAGATTTTATGCGTTCTTGTATCATTACTGTCATCGCAGACAACTGTATCTGTGAGCATGTGATTGTCTTTCCAAATTTTTCCCCATAAACGGAACATAACATTTCTCCTTTTTGAAACTGCCACAGGCGGCAGAGATATTAAAGTTTTTTATAGATCTGCTGATTCTGAGGTGTTTTATTCAGTGCAAGCAGAACAGAAGAACCAGTCTCGTTTTTGGAATAAGCGAGAACCATAGAACCTAATTTTGTACGGTTGCCCTTCTGGATCCGGTTCCATTCAAATCCTCTGAAAAGTTCTCTTACTGTGAAAACTTCTCCTAGCTCTACATCATCGAGTGTTCTTACGACAATATCAAACAAATCCTGTAATGAAGTATTCTCATTTACCATACGTATTCTCCTTTTTCGATTAATTGCACTCATCTGCTGCGGTTCGTAATCACATTATAGCTACTAGCTATATGCTTGTCAATATAAAAAATCAGAAAATTTTTCTCTTGTACAGGAAACAGTGCATTTAACAGGCGCGCTTTTGTTGACTAATGTGTAAAAATCCTCTATAATAAACCCAATTATGAAAAAATGAATCATTACAGATTGGAGGAACCGAAATGAAACTTTACGATACAGGCGTTTATCTTCAGAACGGTCATGATATCATTCCTGAAGATCAGGCGAATCTGCCGGTAGCGAAAGAAGAGGCTGCTAAGAATACCATCGCATATTCTATTCTCAAGGCTCATAATAAATCCGGCAATATGGAGAAGCTTCAGATCAAATTCGATAAACTGACTTCCCATGATATTACATTTGTAGGAATCATCCAGACTGCAAGAGCTTCAGGACTTGAGAAGTTCCCGGTACCATATGTACTGACCAACTGCCATAACTCCCTTTGTGCAGTAGGCGGAACCATCAATGAAGATGATCATATGTTCGGACTTACCTGTGCGAAGAAATACGGCGGAGTTTATGTACCACCTCATCAGGCAGTTATCCATCAGTTTGCAAGAGAGATGCTTGCGGGCGGCGGAAAAATGATTCTCGGTTCCGATAGTCATACAAGATACGGTGCACTTGGAACCATGGCCATGGGCGAAGGTGGCCCTGAGCTGGTTAAACAGCTTCTCTGCCAGACATACGATATCAATATGCCGGGCGTTGTTGCCATCTATCTGAAGGGCACTCCGCGTCCGGGCGTAGGACCGCAGGACGTTGCACTGGCTATCATTGGAGAGGTTTTTGCCAACGGCTATGTGAAGAATAAGGTTATGGAGTTCGTAGGACCTGGAGTTGCCAATTTAAGTGCGGACTTCCGTATCGGAATCGACGTTATGACAACCGAGACAACGTGCCTTTCCTCAATCTGGCAGACAGACGAGAAGATCGAAGAGTTCTATGCGATCCACGGAAGACCGGAGGATTATAAAGAACTGAAACCAGGCAGTGTTGCATATTATGACGGATGCGTTGAGATCGATCTCGGCGAGATCAAACCAATGATCGCAATGCCGTTCCATCCAAGCAATACCTATACCATCGATGAGCTGAAAGCAAACCTGGACGACATTCTTGCAGATGTTGAGAAGAGAGCACAGGTAAGCCTCGATGGAAAAATTCCTTTCACCTTAAGAGATAAGGTAGTTGACGGCAAGCTTTATGTTGACCAGGGAATCATTGCAGGCTGCGCTGGTGGTGGATTCGAGAATATCTGTGCAGCAGCAGACATCCTTAAAGGCAAAAACATCGGACATGATGCCTTTACTTTAAGTGTTTACCCGGCAAGTACTCCGATCTATATGGAGCTGGCTAAGAACGGCGTTCTTGCAGAACTCATCGGAACCGGAGCCGTAGTGAAGACAGCATTCTGCGGACCGTGCTTCGGTGCAGGCGATACACCGGCTAACAATGCCTTCAGTATCCGTCACACAACCAGAAACTTTCCGAACCGTGAAGGATCCAAGATCCAGAATGGTCAGATCTCTTCTGTTGCACTTATGGACGCACGTTCCATTGCGGCAACAGCAGCGAACAAAGGCTTCCTTACTTCCGCAGAGGAGTTTGACGGAAATTATTCCGAGCATAAATATTACTTTGATAAGACAATTTACGAGAACCGTGTATTTGACAGCAAGGGCGTAGCAGACCCGAGCGTTGAGATCCAGTTTGGACCGAACATCAAGGACTGGCCGGAGATGGCTGCACTTGCAGATAACCTGATCCTGAAAGTTGTTTCCGAAATTCACGATCCGGTTACAACAACAGACGAGCTGATTCCATCCGGTGAGACATCCTCTTACCGTTCCAATCCGCTTGGACTTGCAGAGTTCACACTGTCCAGAAAAGATCCGGAATATGTAGGCCGAGCAAAAGCGATCCAGGTAGCACAGAAGGCAATTCAGGCAGGTCAGTGCCCGGCTGAGGCAGTTCCGGAACTGAAACCGGTTATGGAAACCATCCATAAATTCTACCCGGATGTTGATAAGACAAACCTTGGCGTAGGAAGCACCATCTTTGCAGTGAAACCTGGCGATGGTTCCGCAAGAGAGCAGGCTGCATCCTGCCAGAAGGTACTTGGCGGCTGGGCAAACGTTGCCAATGAGTACGCAACCAAGAGATATCGTTCTAACCTGATCAACTGGGGTATGCTCCCATTCCTGATCCCGGCTGGAGACCTTCCGTTCAGGAACGGTGATTACCTGTTCTTCCCTGGAATCCGCAAGGCAGTTGAGGAAAAGGCAGACGTGATCAAAGGCTACACAGTAGACGGTGACTCCCTGAAAGAGTTCGACGTTACACTTGGTGAGCTGACAGACGATGAGAGAGAGATCATCCTCAAAGGCTGCCTGATCAACTACAACCGTAAATAAAATACAAAATAAATTCCAAAAGCAAAAGACCGGCGAGGTGAAAATCGCCGGTCTTTTCTGAACACTGAAAATACCGTCTTAACGGTCAGCCGAAGGTGAAAAACTGACGGAAACTGTAATAGAAACTTAAAAAAACAGCATCAATGATGAATTGATGAAAATAATGGAATATAGTATGATATTGTACAAAAGTGTATAATAAGAGTACACTCTGACGATAAACAGAAAATGGAGGTGCCAATTATTTCTGATGAGATAAATAAATCAGATATTTCCAGCAGAAAAAAACTAAGAAACAGACTTACCACAGGTGTTTTTGCGTTGCTTATTGCACTGATCGCAGTGGTTTCAGAAACATACGCATGGTATATATACAACACAAGCCGTCATACAACAAAAGTCCGTATGGCAGCAGGAGCAGGCGTCAATCTGCAGATCAGCAATTCCTACAGCGGAACATATGGTTCGGCAGCAGTTCTGGACAGTTTTTCCGGAAGACTGAATCCTGTATCCACCAACCGGATCAGCGGCGGCTTCCAGAAAGTTCTGGGATTTACCAATGGAACCGAGAATCAGTCCAATCTGGTAGCAAGTCTCTTTGGAAAGGGAGATTACAGTGATTATTACAATACCAGCCTTTTTCTGAAAACAAACGGCGATCCTACCGATATTTACATAGCAGACATCGGCTTTGAGGACAGCGATTCGAAGAATCCAATCTCATCTGCGATCCGGGTCGGTTTTGTAGTACATAAAGTTGGAAAAAAACAGCCATCACAGGGTGAATACATTTTTGCCATAAGTGATAAGAAAAACCCGCAGGCAGAATACAATACAGCTAAAGGAAAAGAAGGTGATGTGCTGGATTGCACGAAGACAGACGGAAAATTAAAACCAGTAGCAGTGACTTATCCATATATTTATGCTACTACTTATACCGATCAGAATAGTCAAAACTGGATAGCCACGAAGGTTGGAAAGAACTATGAAGTTTCATCTGGCACACAAAAAATTGCTTCTTCCGTAGGGTATGATGGCGTAAAAATGCGTGTTTATATCTGGATGGAAGGTACCGATGCTGATTGTGTCAATAATGCAGCAGCAGAAGACCCGGCAACTTATAACGTAAATGTAAAACTGGCAGGTATTTCTGCTGAATAAGACAGCAAATATAAATTGAAAGGTCATGGCAGAGCCATGACTTTTCTTTTATCCTAATTTTCCCTATTATCTACTATCCCCAATCTCCTCCACGCATTTTCGGTACATCTGCTGAATTGCTATTTCCCCGACTTCTGGTATAGTCATGTAACTGAAAAGAGAACTTCAGAAGGGAGAAATGCAATATGTGAAAAAAGCAGGATATCATATGGGAGCAAAGTACGCTAATAACAAAGCAAATACAAGCAATAAAAATGGAATTCCCTAAACCAGAACTCCACTTTATATTATTTCTTCAATAATATCTCCGTATAAAAAATGTCTCCCCTGGGGCACATCGTTGAGAGGTGCGGGGAGTCCTGTTAGTATTATTATATGTATAACAGATAATAATATCAGCGAATGTGCAAAATAGCCAAAATTCATCCTAATCCCTGACAATGCAACCTGACATACGCAAAATACACAGATTTTCTATCCAACATTATTGACGTATGAAAAACTTCATGGTATTTTATTTTTGATAAAAATGGAAATTATTTCAAGGCAAACCTGCTGAAAGGCAGGGACGCAAAGCCAGAAGGGGCTAAAATCAGTGTGATGTTAAAGAAATATAGTAGGGACGCTGGCAGGTTTTGGAAGGTGTCCTTTTTTGTATGCAAAAATGGATAAGAAAACTGGCAGGGATAGGTTCTCTGTATACAGATAAAAGCAGGATAACGAAGCATGAAACAGAGTGAGGATTTTTATAAAATGGGAAATTATGAAGACAAAATATATTCTTTAAGTGAGACTGTACCGGGACAGACACAGGCCATGTCACAGGCAGTACAGAAAACACT
>OLPO01000267.1_pt1 | contig 44805 bp, 38 predicted proteins | sample 1672831 | NCBI WGS metagenome assembly OLPO01 (sample SAMEA3136728, study PRJEB25190) | human gut metagenome
TTCCAAGTATTTAACATAAGCTTTTGGAGTTTGTAAAAATCTTGCATTATACCATGATTTTTTAAATTTTTCATTTTCTCTTACCTTTTTTGAAGGGAAAAATTTAAATGAATTAACAAAATCAACATATTCTTTATCAATAGGTCTTGTTTGTTTAATATAATCAATCAAGCCATCAATATCAACTTTAAAAGTAGTGTATTCATCAAATTTATTAATAACTGACGGAATCTGATAATCTGCTAAATAGAATTCATTTTTAAATCCCAATTTATATTTATATTTCTGAATAAACAGCCTTCTTTTTTCACCGGAATCATCATCAATTAAATTAGTTACATTACCTCTTTTTTTGAGAAAATCAAGACAAAATGAATGAATAGTGGATATCTGCATTTCATTAATTATATTTTTAGGAATATCCTCAGATAATCTGTCTTTAAGTTCATTTGCAGCTTTTCTGGTAAATGTAATAACAAGTAAACTGCTCGGATTGACTTTCAGTTCATTAATCAAAAATTTAACTCTTTCAATAATAACTCTTGTTTTACCTGAACCAGGTCCTGCTTCTACCAATAAAGGTTTATTCCCATTATATTCCACTACTTTTTGTTGATTTTCATTTAACATAACTAATAATCTTGTTAATAAGTTATTTATAATTAGCTATTTTTTCCTTAAAGAAGGTGTCCATAATTCAAATTCTTTAATTTGAGGAGGAATTCCTTCATCAATGTAAGATTCCAGATGGCCTTCCTGTGATTTAAAATCTTCACAGCTTACAGCAGCTGAATTGCAAAAATCAACCAATCCTTTATTTCTGATTATTGAATGAAAAGGTTTAAATGTTGATGACCAAATGTAAAATACTTTAAAAACAGTGTCCGGATGATATCCTCCACCTAAATCAACAGACAAAACATCACACTTCTGAGCTAACCTAAAGGCTTTCAAAAGAATCTCATGACGCCTTACATCACCTGATATAAATGTCAGATTGGAATACTCATCAGCCAGTTTTTCCATTTTATCTATTGCTTCAGGACTATTATCAATAGCTATTATACTAACATTGTCAAATTTATCCAAAATCAGTTTTGTAGTGTTTCCTACATGACATCCCAGCTCAACAATAACATTTCCGTCATTGGCTATGTCAAACAGCTGTTTTCTATATTCTTTTATATCATAGCTAATGTTTATCATACTTTATACCAATATTATCCAGTTCATATATATCTAAACCTTCAATGTTTAAGTTTTTGAAAACATCTTCATTATATGCAAAGGCAAATACAGTATTTCCAAGCATTGCCATTGAAGAACCTAAAATATCATCCAAAGAATTAAAATAATCAATAAGTTCACTTACTTCATCAGACATCAGATTTGTCTTTTCTGAAAATTCAAAAGAAAAGTCTAAAAAATTCCCAATTGACGGATTTTCTACAAATCTGTTTTTTAACTCCAAACCTGCATCTGAAATTATTTTTTTATATTCTGGATTCTGAATAACAGATGCAGTGTCAATTTCACCAAATGTTTTAGTAGCTATTATGATTTCTTCATCAGGAAAAGATTTTATTTCACCAATCCCCGGAGCTCCAGCCTTTGTTCTTAAAACTATGCCTTTACCCATTTGAGCTATTACATCACCTAACCCGGAACCTAAATTAATTTCTGCCCTGTGAGCTATCTGACCGCATTCCTCTAAAGTATATCCTAAACTGAAAAATTCATTTAAAGCAATAGCCAGACCTAATGCAGATGCAGCTGATGTTCCAAATCCCGCTCCAATTGGAAGCTGAATATCCTGAGTGATTTTAACCGGTTTTTCAATCTTTAAAATCTTCAAAACTTCATTAATAACTGTATAATCTCCCTGATTAACTTCAATTTCCAAAGTATCACAAGAAGAAATATCTGTTAAAACACCTCTGTTTACTAAAAAACCAGCTCCACAGGACCCATTTTTTAAAGGATTTGCATTATTTTCAATGCTAAAAAAACCGGTAATGTGACCCGGAACAAAAACTGAAATATCCATACTATAAAATTACTTTTTAATATTATTTAAATCTCATTACCTGTTAAAAAATTTATAATATTAAGATGTTTAACTCCCATATAAGACATATCAAAATCATCTAATGAAAGAACATATTTTGGATAATTGTCATTTACCTTTAAAAGTGGATCAAATTCTCTTTTATGAATTTCTTCATTAGCTAAAATATAAGTTACCTGAATATAAATTTTTTCAGAACCTTTTCTGCAAATAAAATCAATTTCTTTAGTATTGTATTTACCAATATTAACTTCATATCCTCTTCTAAGTAACTCAAAATAAACAATATTTTCTAAAGACTGGCCTATATCCAAATCTTTTTTTAAAATAGATTCTCTAAAACCTAAATCCACAACATAATATTTCTCCAAATGATTTAATATTTTTTTACCAATTAAATCCTCTCTTTTCACCTTATATATCAAACAAGCCTCTTCAAGATAAGAAATATAATTATAAACAGTATTTACAGAAACATTTATCCTATCTTTTTTAAGATATTTAACAATACTATTAGCTGAAACCAACTGACCTATATTTGATACTAAAAAATGAGTTAATCTAATTAACAAATCAACATTTTTAATATCAAACCTTTTTATAATATCATTAAATACAATTGAATCAAATAAATCGTTTAAATATTGGATTTTATTATCCAATTCAAATGATGGTGGAAATCCCCCAAATGTTAAATAATCCATGAATAATTCTTTTTTGGACAAATTAGAATCTTTGTTGTATTCCAAATATTCAACAAATGAAAAAGGAAATATTTTAATATTAATATAACGTCCTGTCAAATATGTTGCAAATTCACCACTTAATAATTTAGAATTTGATCCTGTAACATAAACATCAAAATTATCTAATGAAAAATATGCATTTACAAGTCTTTGCCAACCTTCAATTCTTTGGATTTCATCAAAAAACAAGTAATATTTATCTGTTTTATTAGATTTGCTTTTTATATATTCATTTAAGTCATTTATTGTTGAATAACTAAGAAAATCTGGTGATTCTAAATCAATGAAAATAATATTTTCCTCTTTTATTCCATTATTTTTTAAATGATTAACAACCTGTTGTAACAATACAGATTTGCCAGAACGCCTAACTCCTGTTAAAATCTTAATAATATCCTTATCAATTAAATCAATTATTTGATTTAAATAATGTTCTCTTTTAATCATATTTTACCACCATTTCCAATAAAAAAAAATATTACCTATAGAAAAAATATTTAATTAAATAAAATTTTTTCTTTGTTTTCCATTCTTTTGTTTTTCCCTTTCTTCGATGGAGCGAAAATTTCCAAAACAGCTAATATCTATCGCTGCATTGTATGTTTTCCGCGAAAAAAAGAACAGCCCGGACAAGCGGACTGTCTTATAAATGACTTTTTATATAAACAATCCTCTTATTGTTCGATCACTCGCTCAGGTTGGCACCTTCCTCTCTTTCGAGGGGTTGCCGTGGCTTCATAGATCCTATGTATCTCCACCACTCTGAATAAAAGGCTATTCTTCAGTTTTCCTGTTGCAAGCAATACAATATACTGATTGCTTATAATTGTCAATAGACATTTAACGTCTTATGACTATTTTTCACCAGATCAAATCTGATACTTAACAGATCCCGGCGGTCAGGCTGCGATCTGAAATGAAAAATTCACCCTACACGCAGGCGGAATTTCTGGATATCCTTCTCACTGGAAACTCTCTCGATCTGTGCGCCAAGGCTGCGAAGCTTCTCTTCGAAATTCTCATAGCCACGCTGGATGTAAACAATATCATCCACAATGGTGATTCCCTCTGCTGCCAGTCCTGCAATAACAAGAGCTGCCCCTGCACGAAGATCCGGTGCGCTTACTCTTGCACCAGTAAGCTTATTCACGCCATCAATAATTGCGGAATTGCCTTCAACCTTAATACAGGCTCCCATTCTGGAAAGCTCGTCTGCATATTTGAAGCGATTCTCAAAAATACTCTCAGTTACAATGCTGGTTCCCTCTGCAAGTGCCAGGGTAACCGCAATCTGCGGCTGCATATCAGTCGGATATCCCGGATATGGAAGGGTCTTCACATGAGTGCGATGAAGTCTTCCCACTGCACGTACACGTACGGCATCATCAAACTCCTGAACTTCACATCCGATCTCCTCGAGCTTGGCTGTAGTAGCTTCGAGATGCTTTGGAATTACATTCTTAACTGTGACATCCCCACCGGTAGCTGCTGCAGCAAACATAAAGGTTCCTGCCTCGATCTGGTCCGGAATGATGGAATACTCTGTGCGGTGAAGCTTCTCAACACCCTTGATACGGATCACATCTGTACCAGCACCTTTGATATTGGCTCCCATGCTGTTCAGGAAGTTGGCAACATCTACTACATGTGGCTCTCTGGCAGCATTCTCAATAATCGTACGTCCTGGTGCAAGAGATGCTGCCATCATAATATTAATGGTCGCTCCTACAGAAACTACATCCAGGAAAATATGGCTTCCATGAAGATTAGATGCCTCGGCAACAATGGCTCCATGAAGAATATCAACTTTCGCACCAAGGGCTCTGAATCCTTTCAGATGCTGATCAATCGGACGGCTTCCGATATTGCAGCCACCTGGAAGAGGAACTTCTGCTCTTTTATATTTGCCAAGTAATGCGCCAAGAAGATAGTAAGATGCACGGATCTTCTTAATATACTCATAATCTACACTTACATCACCAATGGTAGAACCATTGATCTTAACAGTTGATTTATTGATTCTGTCAACCTGTGCTCCGATGCCAGCTATTGCCTCCAGTAAAACGTTGATGTCTCTGACGTCAGGCAGATTCTCAATGAGAATTGTCTCATCCGTCATAATGGCTGCGGACAAAATAGCCAGCGCTGCATTTTTTGCACCTGCTATCTCTACTTCACCAACAAGCGGATTTCCACCTTTAATCACATACTGTTCCATAATACACCTCTATTATTCTTACTCCGCGAGCCAAAAAGGCTATTGTCAATTTCTCTACAATAACCTGACAGCCCTCCTCTGATTTACAGTTACTTTTCACTTCGTTCATCGTAACGCATTCCGCGAATAGTAACGATCTACAGTTACTTAATAACCCCTGTCTGTAGTGTTTCCAAAAGTGCCTGCAGACTTGCTTCCAAATCTTTCCCTTCTTCATCTACCACAATGTCTGCATATTTCTCGTATAAGGGAACTCGCTCCTCATATAAACTCTTCAAGGTCTGTCCTTCTTTCAGAAGAACTCCCCGCTTCTTAAGATTTCCAAGCCGTTTCTCAAGAGCCTCCAGAGAAAGGCTGAGGTAAACTACCTTCCCAATTGATTTCAAGTGTTCCATGGCTTCACTGCAATATACCACACTTCCCCCAGTAGCAATTACAGTATTCTCTGTATCAATCGACGCATTTACGCGATTCTCAATGGCCTTGAAACCATCTTCTCCTTCTTCATCAATGATCTGATAAAGACGTCTTTTTTCTTCTTTTTGTATTAAAAGGTCTGAATCTAAAAATTCATATCCAAGTATTTTCGCAAGAACAACGCCCAGTGTGCTTTTACCTGCACCGGGCATTCCAATTAATGTTATATTATTCATTTTCATTCGATACTCCTTTAAATAATAACACATAAGAGCCATTATTGCAATCACATAAAAAAATTGTTACTGACATCACATTAAAAAATTGTTACTGAGTTCGTAAAAAAATTGTTACTGGGTTCGGTTTTTTAATGGGTGATTTTTAAGTTTCTGATTATGCTTTTTTCCTTTTTTTACGCTATATCCAAAGGTGCCCAGTTTCTTTCCAAGTCCCAGATATTCTCCATGGGAATATACCATCAGTTTTGACTGATTCAGCTGAAATTTATTATTTTTATCCATATAGGCTTCGTCCGCATGCACTGCAACTACTTCCGCAAGGAACATGTGATGAGAACCAAGCTTCTCAATTTTCTTAACTTTACATTCAATATTTACAGGAGATTCACCGATCATTGGTGCTTTCACATGATCCGCCTTTTCTTTGGTAAGATGAAGCTCCTGGAATTTATCAACCTCTCTGCCGGACCGCACGCCACAATAATCGGTGGCGTATGCAAGCTCTTCTGTGGTAAGGTTCAGAACGAATTCCTTTGTCTTGCAGATCATATCGTAAGAAAATCTGGTGGGACGGACGGAGATGCTTACCATTGGCGGGTTGGTACACACGGTGCCAGCCCACGCTACTGTTATTATATTATCATTACCCTCGCCGTCTGTAACGCTGACCATTACAGCAGGAAGCGGGTAAAGCATATTGCCTGGTTTCCAGGTCTGTTTTGCCATATTTTTGCTCCTCTTTTATGTGAAAATTTCCCGTGCAAAGAACCTTCTGCGTTACTTTTCACTTTGTGAGCAGTAGCTTTTAACAGCCTCTTTGCCGGGAAAATCTTTATTATCAGTTAAAGTCATTTGCCATGATCTGTGCGGCTTCCATCATAGCCGGGATCATCTGTTTCTTACGGGAAACCACGCCTTTCAGGTGGAAGCACTTATCCTCCGGTTCCTGCTGGAATGCGATTTTTCCCATTTCCTCACTGCCCTCGCCGTAATAAATTACATCTGAGGACTCGTCCATAATATTGGTTAACATAAAGTAAACACGGGTAATTCCATGGCGTCCGCACTCGCTTACCATAAATGGTTTCAGGCGAACTTTGATCTCCTGAAGCTCTTCCTCGTCCATGGAACTGATCTGTCCAACACCAAAAGCCACATTTCCTTCTGCAATAAATTTCTTGTAATCCTGATAGAATATTTCTTCAGGTGCTTTATCCTTCAGATTGCTTCCAGCCTTGAACATTTCTCTTGCGAAATCTTCAATCTTAATGTCCGCGATCAGTGCAAGCGCACTTGCTGCGATCTTGTCCTGCTGGGTGCAGGTTGGAGAACGGAACATTAAGGTATCGGAAATAATGGCTGCACAGAGAAGTCCTGCAATCTTAGGCGGAATCTCCAGTCGCTGCTCGTCATAAATCCGGTAAAGGATTGTTGCAGTACATCCAACTGGCTCATTTCTGAAATTAATCGGCTTCATAGTTTCCAGAGAACCAAGCTTATGATGGTCAATGATCTCCAGAATCTCTGCTTTCTCAATATTATCAACAGCCTGGTCTTTCTCATTATGATCTACCAGAATTACCTGTTTCTTGTGCATGTCAAGGAAATTTCGTCTGGAAATGGTTCCCACACATTTTCCCCGCTTATTGATAACAGGGAATGCACGGTGGCGGTGCTTGATCATAACATCCTGGATATCATCTGTGAAATCCTCAGTGTTGAAAGTTACCAGATTATCTTTTTTCATCACATAATTTACCGGAATACTCTGGTTGATCATGCGGGCAATTGTGTAGGTATCATATGGAGAAGAGATAATGATGATCTGTCTCTCCTGAGCTTTCTTTATTACCTTCTCACTTACCTGAATACTCATTCCTACAATAATGCAGCTTACATTCAGTTCTATTGCCTTTAACTGATCTTCCTCACGATTTCCAAGAATAACCATATCATTTTCTTCGATATAGTTCTTCATTACCTCCGGATCAGCAGTTCCAATAAGGATTTTCCCTTTGGTAAAATAACCGTGACCGTTTCCTTCCACGATTTCACCGTCAAGAGTATCCCTGATCTTGTTATACTGGGTTCTGGCATTTGAAAGAAGATAGCTGTCCTTGGTATCCATGTAAACATCAGCAATATCGCCGATTGTTACAATTCCCTCCAGCTCGTCCTCGCTGTTACAGATGGGAAGGGTCACAATGCCTTTATTCTGCATCATATCCCAGGCATTTTTCAGGGACATGGTACGGTCTGCATCCGGTTTTGGACGGATATCCATATCTTTTACCTGCGTTCCGATATTTCCCAGATAAGCCGGGGGCTGTACGCCAAAACGATTCAATACATACTGGGTCTCTTCATTAATCTGACCGGCGCGTCTTGGAATATAACGCTTAGTCTGGGTGGTTCTGTTTTTGATATCTGCGTAAGCAATTGCGGAACAAATGGAATCCGTATCTGGATTCTTATGTCCCATTACAAATACTTTCTGATTCTTCATTCACATTCTTCCTTCCAAAATTCAGCTGACCTCTGCACACCTTTCATCTGTAAACAGAGTCTTTTATTTCGGGTCTACTTTTCAAACACGCTCTACAGAAGATTTTCTTTTTGGGCGATTGTCTTAATCGTCCAAATCTGCACTTTATATTAATTCAGTTTAATATTTGCAAATAAAGATCCCAGAGATGTGGTTGCCTCTTCTCCGGACTGTGGGATTTCTATTTCCTCTTCTTCCACTTCTTTTGCCATCATATCAGTCGCTTCTTTGATACTCAGGCTCAGTTTTCCATCTTTCACTGCAGTCACTTTTACTTTCACCTTATCTCCAACAGCAAGAACTTCGGATGGTTTACGGATTCTCTTTTCGCAAATCTGGGAAATATGTACCAGTCCGGATACGCCGTTTCCAAGATCTACAAATGCGCCGTATGGCTGAAGGCTTTCTACAATTCCTTCTGTTACAAAGCCTGGCTGGATATTGGAAATTTTATTCTTTCTTTCCTCTTCTGCTTTTTCCTTTAAAATTTCTTTCGCAGAAAGGATCAGTTTTTTCTCCTCTTTATTGACATCGATTACCTGAACCTGGATGTGCCTGTTCAGATATTCGTTGGCATCTTCTACGTAATTCAAGGCCAGCTTGGATGCCGGGATAAAGCCGCGCACACCTTCTACATAAGCAACTGCGCCGCCGTTTACTACACCTTTTACCACTACATCAAGAACCTCTCCGGAGGCTTTCAGCTCTTTTAATTTGTCCCAAGCCAGGACGTCAGTAGCCTCAACTTTGGATAAAAGGATGTTGCCGTTTCCATCGTCTTTTCTTATGACGGTGGCGGAAACTTCATCTCCAGGGTGTACTTCTTCTTTAACGTTAAAGCCCGGCTCTCTGCTGTAATCTTCTACCGGGATAATGCCCTCTGCGTAATATTTTAAATCTACAATAATTTCTTTATCATCTACACTCACAACTATTCCGGTGAGAATGTCGCCTTCTTCAATTTTCTTAAAAGAAGCTTCAAGTTCTGCTTCGTAATCTTTCATTGTCTCTGCCATGACCTAGACTCCTTTGCCCCTGTTTTTGCTCCATTATAGCACACCGCTTATTCGTTGCAAATAAATTTTGGAATGTACATTCGAAAAAACACCGCTCTTTAATCGTCAGAGTGTAATATCTGGCGTTTAAAGAGCGGCATATTCAGACAAATTCTCCCGCAAATTGTGACGCACATCTTGCAGAAAACCTTTTTCAAACACGCTCCAGAGCGTGCAGATTGCAGGAATGTTTTTTCAAATACGCTCTAAAACGAGGAGTGCCCCGGCAGTAACTGCCGGGGCGATTATTATGAAAAAATTTTATGTGTAATGGTGTCATTACAACGTCTTCTGTATATGTTCTTTCGAACTGATTATATAGTATCAGATACTTATGAACAAAATACATGCAAATTGTAAACGAATAATGAACATTTGTTTTATTTGCACAATTTCTTCTTTCATTTTCCTCCTTTTTTATAAATTTACCACATTTGCATCTTTACTTTAATTTGGTAAAGTTATACATTTTGCACATTTTACATTTCTCATTCGAATAATCCTTTTACAAATTCGATTAACTTCGACACAAGACCTTTGGCATCATCCTTTGTAACTCCCATATCCTGCAGCTTACTGTATACAGAATTTACATCGCTTCTAAGGGCATCTTCGTCAATTTTTGCATCCAGAACCTTGCGTACTACAGAAACAAGGGAATCTACATCTGAATCAGAAAGAGATACACCAAAATGGTCTGCTGCCTGAGTTACAGCACTTCGTACCTGGTCATCTGTGATATTCTGCTGGTCTACAAGATCCTTGGCATACATAATAATGTCTACTGCTTTTCCAGGGTCAGAAGCAAGAAAATCAATTCCACTGTCCAGAAGACTTTCTACCACTTCTGTATCACTGGATGCCATAACCGGCATCGGCATGGAACAGGCAAGGACTCCTGCAAGAATAAGTGCTGCTGATTTTTTCATTTTTATCATGATAATTACCTCCTGATTGAATGTTACTGTTCAAGACTTGCCCAGTAACGATTAAATGTCATCTGTTCAAAATCTCTCCAGTAACAATTAAATAGCTGCTGTTCATATTCTGACCAGCAATAGTTAATATTCTGTTTACAAACTGCTGGAATCTGGTCATATTTATGATCTGATTTCCTCATATCAAATAATTTTCTTCTGAAATTTAATCAATATCGGAAATAAATCTTCCTCCAGATTCCAGCCCATTATACTACACCTTTTCCTTTTATTTGTAAAATGTATCTAAAAACTTTATAATCTTTTTATAACTAATCTCCAAAAACAGCCCATTTTCCAGAGAGTTACAAATCTTTTCAAATTCGTTCACTAATTTTTCATAAGATAAACACGATTCTTTCAAACTTTCCCGATATACTAACAGCATAAAAATAATAACAGCCAACATTATTTTTATAAAATTTCTTTTTCATATGTCAGTCACCCAAAAGTGATTGACTCTCCTTCCTTTTAAAAAATATATTTGAGACAAAATAAAAATCACCCGTCTAGCCACCGGGTGATTTTTATTTGTAAGAGATTTATGCAGTAAATCAGTTCCGAATATGAAGGATTGCAGAAGCCGCAACGCTACGCTGCAAAATAATCCTAAGATATCAAGAACGAGGCTCACGCCCCGTTCTTGATACCTATCTCAATTTATTAAATACGTTCGCAAGATCAGCAAATTCTGCTAACGTAAGCGCTTCGCCTCTCACATTTACCGGAATTCCGGTCTCTGCCATAGCTTTCTCAATTTCCTCTTTTGAAAAATCAAGCTCCTGGGAGTTCTTCAGTCCGTTTACCAATGTTTTTCTTCTCTGATTAAAAGATGCCCTGATCAGCCTGAACATCAGCTTCTCATTCTCCACCTGCACGGGCGGCTCTTCGTATCTCACAAGCTGGATAACAGCACTTCCCACCTTCGGTCTTGGCATAAAACAGTTCGGCGGAACATTCGCAATGATCTGCGGTCTGGCATAATACTGAACAGCCAGGGACAAAGCACCGTAATCCTTTGTTCCAGGACCAACCTGCATTCTGTCTGCCACTTCCTTCTGTACCATAATGGTGATGGAAGAAATAGGAACATGGTTTTCAAAAAGTCCCATGATGATCGGTGTAGTAATATAATAAGGCAGATTGGCAACCACCTTGATAGGCTTACCCCCATTTTTCTCCTGTGCCAGCGCCGCAATATCAACTTTCAGGATATCCTCGTTAATCACAGTCACATTATCCCAGTCTTTCAAAGTATCATTTTCCAGAATCGGGATCAATGTCTTATCAATCTCTACAGCCACCACTTCTCTGGCTGCCTCAGCCAGATACTGGGTCATGGTTCCAATGCCCGGTCCGATTTCCAGAACAAAATCATCCTTGGTAATCTTGGAAGCCTCGATTATTTTTTCCAGAACATGGGTATCGATAAGAAAATTCTGACCAAACCTTTTCTGGAAAGCAAAATTATACTTTTGAAGAACTTCAATGGTATATTTCGGATTTCCTAAATAAGGTCTGGTCATATTAATTTCCTCTTTCTTTTAAATTATTTAATCATTATCTGCAAATCACACAATCTGGGAAGCTGTCTGCAATTCCCCTATTACTTATTTTGCAAAATCTTTCTCATAAAGAACCGTAAATCCATCACGGTCTACTCTCTTTTTCTTATTAAATTTCAAAAGTCCGCCCTGGGATTTCGCCATTGCTGCGTCAAGCATTTCCTTAACTGCGCCAATGTTCATAGGCTGGTCTTCTTTCTGGTTCACACCGATCAGATTATACAATGCAAGCATTCCCATCTGATCGATCTTGTAACCATTTTCCTTGGTGTAAACTCTTGCAAAGTTTACAAGTTCATCATTGGTAAATACCGGAATGTTGATCATGGATGTAAACTTCTTGGCAAATTTCGGGAATTTTGCAATCAGCTTACGCATTCCAATCTTCTCATCCTCAATAATCACAGTAAGTCCGTCTGTGCGGAACTCCATAGCCTTATCCAGAATATCCACCGTTTCCTGTGTCAGCTGATTAGCATTCTCAATGACAAGGAAACCACCGCTAAGTTTACCGATCACTTTCGTAATATCCATCTCATTCAGCTGATCGGCAAACACATAAGCCACTTTGGAAGCCGGCAGATTCAGTTCTTTACAGATTGCCGGAATCAGACTTGCGATCAGTCTTGTCTTACCAGTTTCTTTACCACCCATGACGATCACGTTTCCAGTCTTGGAGGTCTTATCAGCAGCTGCCATCTGCACATCGCAAAGTGCACTGATCAGCTGTTCCCGCATTCCCGGAACCTTTACAAAATATGTAAACAGCTTCTTCTCATCATCGGTAAGTGATTTCTCTCTTGGCACAATGTCACATGGATTTCTCTTATCCTTTGGCTGAATAGAATCAATAAACTGTTCCAGTTCTTCTTCCTCGGAAAGAGATTCAGAAGACTCTTCTTCCTCTTCATCCTCATCAAAATCAAAGTCTTCGTCCTCAGAATCTTCCGGTTCTTCCTCTGCATCTTCAGTTTCAACCACATCATCTGCAGCTGGAGGCATATCCTCATCCTCTTCTTCTCCAATGCTCTCTCTGAGAAGCTTGGCAATAAATTCATCCTCAGACATGGAATCATCAGAAGGCTCTTCTTTCTCCTTATGTCCTGCCGGACCATTCATAAACTCATCCTCAGCAGCCTGAAGATCCTCTTCGGAAAGGAATTCCTCTTCCTCAAGTTCTACAACCGGCTTTTTCTGCTCTGGTTCTGGCTCGATTTCTTCCTCGTCCTCAGTGATAACTTCCTCTTCTTCTGGAATCTTCTCTACTTTTTCTTCTTTTACAGCTTTCTGGGGTTGCGTAGATATTTCTTTGGCGACTTCTACAATTTCTTTATTTTCTTCCTGAACTTTCTCTTCATCTACCTTCTCATCCGGAATTTCAATTCCCTGTGCAGAAGCAGCAGCAAGAATCGTATCCTCCAGATTGAAATTTGAAAAATCAAATGCAGGTTTCTCGTCTTTCATTTTTTCCGCAGCATCAGCCTCATCACTGAAAAGGTTATTCTGTACAGGTGCCTTGGGAATCTCAATCTCTTCCGGTACCATATTCTTCATAGAATCCGGAATATTCAGTGTAGGCATTTTCAGGTTCTCAACAGGTGTTTCTGTTTCTGTGGAAAATGTCTTCTTCTCTTCTGCAGACTCTGAACGATCTGCATTCTCTAATCCTTCTGTATTTTCTTCTGAAACTGCTTCCGCTGATTTCTCTGCAGTCTCATCTGCTGTATTCACAGATTCTTCAGCAACAGTCTCCTTGGTATTCTCCACTTTCACCTTGCCAGTTTCAGGCTCCAACTCCGGTACACTTTCATATTCTTTCTCGGAAGCCGGATCACGAAGCATTTCTTCCTGAACCTCTTTCGTCTGCTCAGTGGAAACAATGCTGTCTTCCATTTCATCCATCTTACGGCTTCCAAAAATGTCACGAAGTCCTTTGGAAATTTTATCCTGAAGACTCTCTACGCCATCCAGATCCTCATTCTTGATCTGAATACTTTCAATAGATTCACTTCCCTGGTTCTCAGCTTCCGGTGCTTTCTTTTCTTCCTTGATGGTATCTGCTTCCTCAGGTTTCAGAAGCTTCGGTACAAACTGCTGTTCATACCGCTCTTTCTCCTCGCCGGTAAGAGCACCCATACGCTGTTTCAGGTCCATAGCCTTCATCACGTAGTTACCCTCGTTGAACCAGAGAATGATCTCGTTGCAAAGCTCCAGACATTTCTCTTTGTCACCATCCTGATAGTACAGTTTGGCAAGCTCGTAAGACCATTTTTCGGTAAATTCTTTCTCCTTATAATCCTCCAGAACCTTGATTTGCTCTGCAAGAGGAGCCTTTTTTTCTTTCAGGATCTTGTATTTCAGGATGTACTGCGTATTATCATTTGGCGCAACTTCCCTGTACTCCTGATAAAATTCCACTGCTTCGGAAACCTGTCCCAGCTTCAAGGAAACTTCTACAAGACGATAAAGAATGTTCTTACCAATGGAGGCTCTGTGATAAGCCAGCAGGAAAATTTCCTTGCTGTCCTCATAGCGTTTATTGGCAGCATAGATTTCACCAACCACACAAAGGGTACGAACATTTTTCACACGGCGCCAGTCAATGCTGTCTACAACATTCATGGCTCCCTTATAGTCCTTCTGTTCTACTAAATGGTTAATCTCTTCAAGTTTAACCCGAAATTCCTCTTTGTCCAAATTTTTCACCAACTTTCCATAGTTAATGCCAGTTTAGCATATCGCATACTACTTCGCAAGCTTATTTATCTGCAGGACATCCCATTGGCTGATACACATGCCCCGCCACAACGTGAAACACTTTATTGATCGTAAACTGATGACTGACAAAATCATCCAGACCAGTACAGGTGATCATGGTCTGAATATCATGAATACTCTCAAGAAGATAATTCTGACGGCTGCTATCCAGCTCCGAAAGGACATCATCCAGAAGCAGAACCGGTTTATCATGAATGATCTTCTCCACCAGATAAATCTCCGAAAGTTTCAGGGAAAGAGCTGCTGTTCTCTGCTGCCCCTGCGAACCATATTTGCGGATATCAATTCCGTTTACAGCCACCATCAGGTCATCCCTGTGAGGACCTGACGAAGTCATTTTCATCCGAAGATCCCGGTCTCTGTTGCGGAAAAGGCTCTCTTCCAAAGCCTCACTCTCCACGCTTGGTTCATATATTACTTCTATATTCTCAATACCGCCGGTAAGATTTCTGTGAATTTCCTTAATGATCTCATTAAGGGACTCCACAAATTCTCTTCTTTTGCCAATGATCTTACGGCCATAATTTACCAGCTGCATATCCCATACATCCAGAGTCGCCCCAAGATCCGGTTGCTTATACATATCCTTCAGCAGCTTATTTCTCTGGTTCAGAACATGATTGTATCCGGCAAGATCAGTGAGATATAGTTTATCCAACTGACAAAGCTCCGCGTCCATGAATCTTCGTCGCTCTCCCGGACCGTTTTTGATAATATTCAGATCCTCCGGGGAAAAGAAAACCAGATTCACCACACCGAGAAGCTCTCTTGCTTTCTTTATTGGAAGCCCGTTGATTGCCACGCCCTTTGCCTTATTTTTCCGAAGGTGCATGTCAATCTTATAAGACATGGAATCTTTTCCCACCATCATGCGGATATGGGCTTCATCCTGTTCAAAGCGGATAATCTCCCGGTCTTTGCTTCCTTTATGGGATTTGCTGGTTCCGCACAGATACACAGACTCCAGGATATTTGTTTTTCCCTGTGCATTATCCCCATAAAAAATATTAGTTCCTTTGTCAAAAGAAAGTTCCAGCGATTCGTAATTTCTGAAATTGCTTAATTTTATGGATTCAATATAAGCCATTTTACTCGTTTCCGGACAGAACCTTCACATCCTGGCCATTATAGGAAATAACGTCACCGCCATAAACCTTGCGGCCTCTTCTGGTATCTACTTCGCCATTTACTTTTACAAGTCCGTCATTGATCACATATTTTGCCTCAACGCCGTCTGATACAAGGTCAGCAAGTTTCAGTGCCTGGCCAAGTTTGATAAATTCATCTCTGATTCTGATTTCCAATTTTCTGCCTCCACTCTTCTGGCATCACGACTGCAATTCGTTTTCCAGACTGTCTCCAGCCATTAATTGCAGTCCGTGTTCACTTCCATACTCTTCCAATTGTCTGTTACGTTTCTCTCTGTGGCAAGTGTCATTATCTTGCCTGGTTCTGATTTATGTTAACCGGAAGAATCAGATACGTGTAAGTTTCTTCCTCATCTCTGATAAAGCAAGGTGCTTTCGGGTTTACCAGGTAAATGTCGATGGTCTCATCATCAATAACCTTCAGTGCATCGATCAGGAACTTGGGATTAAATCCGATCAGAATATCTTTTCCCTCTTTCTCAATATCAATATCCTCGTTCATGGAACCCATTGCAGAATCAATCTTCAGCTCCATGCTGCCATCTGTAATATGGATAATGATCGGTTTCTTATCTCCTTCTCTTACAAGAAGTGTAGCACGATCGATACAATCCAGAAATTCTTTTTTGTTAATGGAAAGTTTGGTCTCATAATCGCTGGAAAGCATCTGGTCAATACGGAAATATTCCCCTTCGATCAGACGGGAAACTACCATAGTCTGGTCAAATTCAAATAAAATATGATTATTGGTAAAGAAAATGCTGACTACGTCATCCATTTCTCCGGATAAAATCTTACTGATCTCGTTAAGAGTCTTACCTGGAACCACAACCTTGCGGTCTGAATAGTCTTTCTTCAAAGGCATTTTGCGGATTGCAATACGGTGTCCATCCAGGGAGACAATTTTCAGACAATTATTCTTAATTTCAAACAGCTCACCAGTCATTAATTTGTTGTTATCGTTGACTGCAATTGAGAATATTGTCTGATAAATCATATTTTTCAATGTATATTGAGAGATAGTTAATGGTTCATCTCTTTCAATCATAGGAAGATATGCAAAATCTTCTCCTGATTTTCCAGGAATATTGAATTTTGCTTTCTCACAGGTGATAGTTGCAGCGAATTTTTCATCAGTTTTTATGGTAACATCGTTATCTGGGAGTCTTCTGATGATCTCATAAAAGATTTTCGCATTCAGGGCAACCTTTCCTTTTTCTTCTATAGTACCTTCGACAATTGTTTCGATTCCAAGTTCCATGTCATTAGTAGTGAATTTGATCTGATTTGTTGTTGCATCGATCAGAAGACATTCCAGAATTGGCATAGTTGTTTTGGATGGTACAGCTTTTAAGGAAATGTTGACGCTCTTCAACAAGTTACTTTTGGAGCAAATGATTTTCATAATGTGTATAACTTCCTTTCTGGAGAAAATGGGTTTTTCATTAAATATATTTAAGAAGATATCCGCCGTATCCGCCGTAGGGAGTGTGAATATGTGAAAAACTCACTTCCGCCCAGTGAATAAAAGGGTTTCGGGTATGGATAACTTCGTGTAAAAGCATTGGTTTAGAGTGTGAATAACCTGTGTATAACCACATCAACGATTTTGACGCCAAAAGTTATTCACATTAATACACATAATGTCAACATCTTATACACATGAAATGTGGAAAAAATGTGTTAAGTTTGTGGATTAATTTTTTTCTTTAATGTATCGATAGTGCTCTGCAGCTGTTCGTTGGTCTGAAGCTCCTTTTCGATCTTTTCTACGCCGTGCATAACGGTAGTGTGGTCGCGATTTCCAAGATACTGGCCTACATTTTTCAGCGGGATCGCCAGAATTTCACGGCAAAGATACATTGCCACCTGTCTTGGCATCACAATCTTGGAACTTCTTTTATTTCCGCAAAGATCGGCAGTACTTACATTAAAATGCTCTGCTACCATAGAAATAATGTAGTCTGCAGTAATCTGTTTATTTTCATTTGGTGCGACGATATCCTTCAGAGCCTGCTCAGCAAGTTCAAGGGTAACCTCTTTTTTCTCCAGTTTTGCATAAGCAACTACCTTATTGAAGGCACCTTCCAGCTCACGGATGTTGGATTTGATATTATTTGCAATATATTTGATAACATCTTCGCTTACATTGTAGCCATCCATGTCTTCTTTTTTATGAAGAATGGCCATTCTGGTTTCGTAATCCGGCAGGGTAATATCCACGATCAGTCCCCATTCGAATCTGGAACGGAAACGCTCATCCAGAATTTCCATATCCTTCGGCGGTTTATCGGAAGATATGATGATCTGTTTGTTTGCACTGTAAAGGCTGTTGAAGGTGTGGAAAAATTCCTCCTGTGTGGATTCCTTTCCTATAATAAACTGAATATCATCAATGAGAAGGACATCAATGTTACGGTATTTCTCGCGGAATTTGCTCATGGCAGTGTTATTTCCATTACGGATAGTCTCGATCAGCTCATTGGTAAATTCCTCACTGGTAACATAGAGAACCTTGCTGTTATCATCATTTTCAATAATATAGTGGGCGATGGAATGCATAAGATGGGTCTTGCCAAGTCCTGCACCACCATAGATAAACAGTGGATTGTAGGTATTTCCCGGAGATTCCGCTACTGCCAGGGCTGCTGCCTGGGCCAGTTTGTTGTTGCTGCCCACGATAAAAGTATTGAATGTATATTTGGGGTTCAGATTTGCTTCTTCACATCTGGCCTTAAAACGGTTGTCCTGATCAGGCGCAGCGTCGGAAATAGATTTCTTCGCCGGGACGTCTTCTGGAAGGATAAATTTCACTTCGCAGTCGGTCATTCCGGTAACTTCGCTTATGGTAACCTGCAGAGGCAGTTTGTAATTCTTATTAATGTAGCTTAATCGCACCTGGTCGGAAGCGACGATGGTAACTACATTTCCACTGACATCATAAACCTTCAGGGGTTTCAGCCATGTGTCGAATCGAACATCGGAAAGATCGTGCTCCTTTTTCACAATTTCCAGGATTTCATCCCATTTTTCTATTACTGTGCTCATTTTTTCCTCCCGTACACATCGGATTGTTTCTTATATTAATTGATGCCGTCCGTCGGCGACATGTCCGTTTATCAAAATACCAGCTGGAAACAGTAAATTAGGGTATGCCAGGCTAAATATATCGGAAGTTTACTGGTATTTTGATAAACGGACATAAATATCCTTATATATATTATAATAAATCCTGTCTTTTCGCAACGACAAAATCTTATTTATATAGGAAATTTATGTGGAAAATTATGCACATCCGGAGAAAAAATTAAGATTGCAGTGGATTACATAAAAGAATGAGGAGGCGAGGAGGAAAATGTTGTTTTGAAGCTAAAAATAGGAAAAATAAATGGGGAAAAGTATAGAATTGTCCACAAAACATCCACAATTTAAAAAAATTGCAGTGGATAATAAAAAAATTCCAGGAAAAAAATGGGGGATATCTTGTGAATAAACTGGAAAGTTATCAACATTTTGTGTGTGGATAAATGTGGATAAAAAGGTTGATAACTATTCTGGTTACCATAACATGGTTTTACGGGTTTCAATAATGAAAAATTATGTGTATAACTCTATCCACTGTCGAATCCCCTCGAAATATACCGTTTTTTGTGACATATGCGTTAAAATCAACAGTCAAAAGTGGATAGTTTTGCTGATAATCCCCAGGTTATCCACAAGTTATCCACAAAATGTGGATAATATTACGTAAACCTTATCAAAATGACAGGTTATGCACAGTGTGGAAAACTTTGTGGATATAAAAAATTCCTGGAAAGCAAGAATTTTTACTTGACGAGAATGCCATTTATGAATATAATTGAAATGATGTTCTGATTAGGTTAATAATTTTAAATTCCATATAGATAAAGGAGGTGCTTTACCTATGAAAATGACATTTCAGCCGAAAAAAAGATCTAGAGCGAAAGTCCATGGCTTCAGAGCTCGTATGAGCACAAAAGGCGGACGTAAAGTATTAGCTGCCAGAAGATTAAAAGGAAGAAAGCAGTTATCTGCTTAAGACCGTTAAGACCGCAGTTACTGTGGTCTTTTCTTCTATACAGAAATAATTATTTCAATATCATATAAAGGAGAATCAGATGGAATACTCAGACTCCTTAAAGAAAAACAACGAATTCCAAAGGGTATACCGAAAAGGAACATCACAGGCAAATCGGTATCTGGTGATGTATGTGCTTGAGAACCATGACAGGCACATGGAGAATCGTCTGGGAATATCTGTAAGTAAAAAAGTAGGGAATAGTGTGGTACGCCACAGAGTCACCAGACTGATACGAGAGAGCTACCGCCTGAATGAGAGATCCTTCCGTCAGGGACTGGATATTGTAGTGGTCGCAAGACCAAATGCAAAGGACAAGTCTTATCAGGAGATTGAGAGTGCGCTTATGCACCTGGCAGGCCGGATGAAGCTCCGCCGTGAGGCTGAGTTTCATGTGGAAGAATCAAAGAAAGCAGAAGAGTGATCCCAAAAACAGTAAGATACCTGGTATTCTATGAATTGTAACATAGCAATCCAATGTTAAACGGTATTTGGGCAGTATTGTTGTTTCGGTAAAGGAGCGGCAATGTTGAAACAGATTCGCAGGAGTGTTTATCATGAGCAGATTTAGTCCAAGGAATATCATGATTCATATGATTCGTCTCTATCAGAAATATATATCGCCGATGAAGAGAACAAAATGTCCTTATATTCCCACATGTTCTCAATATGGTTTAGAAGCAATTCAGAAATATGGTGCGTTAAAGGGCGGGCTTCTTGCAGTGTGGAGAATTTTGCGCTGCAATCCTTTTTCACATGGAGGATACGATCCTGTGCCATAAACTGTACTGAAACAGACAGTGTACAATAAATGACACTTTAAACTGATTTTCAGCACAAGAACTCAAACTTTGACAATTGAATAGTTACACCGAAAAAGCCTAGGAGGAAACAAACTTGGATATGATTTTATTAACGAAGAGCAGTGTCCCGATTATCGGACAGGTTGCTTCTATTATGGGCTGGATCATGGACGGGATTTACAGAGTTCTTGATCTGGTGGGTATTCAGAACCTGGGTCTTTGTATCATTATCTTCAGTATTATTATTTATGCACTGATGACACCATTGCAGGTTAAACAGCAGAAGTTTTCTAAGTTAAGCTCTGTTATGCAGCCTGAGCTTCAGAAGATACAGAAGAAATACAAAGATAAAAAAGACCAGGCGTCCGTGCAGAAAATGCAGGAAGAAACTCAGCTTGTATACCAGAAATACGGTGTTTCACCTACCGGCAGCTGTGTGCAGCTGTTGATCCAGTTTCCTGTCCTGATGGCATTATGGCAGGTTATTTACAAAATTCCTGGTTATGTTGGCAGTGTAAAGAATGTTTTCACAGGCCTTGTTGATCAGATTACAAGCGTAAGTGGCTACACAGACCTGATCCAGAGCTTTATCACAGACAATAAGATGACTCGTGTACAGCTGGCGCTGGATAACGGAAAAGCGACCAGTAATTCCGTCATCGATTTCCTTTATGCATTATCTCCATCTCAGTGGAAAGATCTTGCATCAATGGATCAGTTTAAGGGATTTGCAGATACCATTAACACCACATCTGCGGAAATTTCCAAAATGCAGAATTTCTGTGGATTAAACATTGCAGATCAGCCTCTGAACTACATTAAGGCTGCTTTTGAGGGAGCATCTATTGCACTGGCAATCGCTGCACTTCTGATTCCTATTCTTGCATGGGCGACTCAGGTACTGAACTATAAGCTTATGCCACAGGCTACTTCATCTGCTGAAGGAGCTGTTGATACGATGCAGGCTTCCATGAAGACGATGAATACGGTTATGCCGCTTATGTCAGCAGTATTCTGTTTCACATTCCCGGTAGGTCTTGGTATTTACTGGATCGCAAGTGCGGTTGTAAGAAGTGTTCAGCAGTGGTTTATCAATCGTCATCTTGATAAGATGGATATCAATGATCTGGTAAACGAGAACATGAAGAAGATGGAGAAACAGCGTACGAAGGAAGGACTTCCGCCGCAGAAGATCACCAATCAGGCAAACCAGTCTACTAAGAATATCAATACCAAGATTGATAAAGGTTCCAGTAACACAAACACAGAAGAGAGAGCCAGAAAAGTAGAGGAATCCTACCAGAATGCAAGAAATGCAAAACCTGGAAGTATTACAGCAAAAGCAAATATGGTCAGGGATTTTGACGAGAGAAACAAGAAGAAGTAATTGTTGTCGGGAACGGAGGGTTTCATAGATGGAGGAGTTTATCCAGTTTTCAGCAAAAACGAAAAATGAAGCAATCACCAAGGCGTGCATCGAATTAGGTGTTTCCAGTGATCAGCTGGAAATTGAAGTGGTTTCTGAAGGTAGTTCCGGATTTTTTGGCATCGGAAGCAAACCGGCAATCATTAAAGCACGCAAGATCAATACAGTTTCTGAAGAGGATGAGATACAGGAAATCGTTGATACTGTGAAAGTTGATGCGATCAAAGAAGAGCAGACCAGAAAGCCTGCTAAGCCTTTTGTAAAAGCTGAAAAACCGGCTCCAAAGAGTGAACCGGTGAAAGCAGCTGCAAAAGAAGCAAAAGAGCCGAAGCCTTTTAAGGAAACAAAAGAAAAACAGCCGCGTCAGCCGAAGGAAAAAACCTTCAAGGAGCGTCCTGTAAAAGAAAAACCGGCAAAAGAAAAAATGCCGAAAGAGCCAAGAGAAGAGAAGCCGAAACAGTCCAAACCTGTTGAGATCATCACAGATCCGGCAGAGATCAAAGAAGTGGAAGAGAGAGCAATTGTTTTCCTTCGCGACGTATTTGCATCTATGAATCTTGGTGAAGTGGAGATCACTTCCAAATACAACACAAATGACGGTTGTCTGGAAGTTGCTTTTGAAGGAGAGGATATGGGAATTCTCATCGGTAAGAGAGGACAGACCCTTGATTCCCTTCAGTATCTTACAAGCCTTGTTGTAAATAAGGGCAAAGCAAACTATATCAGAGTAAAGCTCGATACAGAAGATTACCGCAGACGTCGTAAAGAGACTCTGGAGAATCTTGCAAGAGGAATTGCCTACAAGGTTAAGAAGACCAGAAAGCCAGTTGTACTTGAGCCGATGAACCCATATGAGAGAAGAATCATTCACTCAGCGCTTCAGGGCAATAAGTATGTAGAGACTGTTAGCGAGGGCGAAGAGCCGTATCGTCATGTGGTTGTAAAATTAAAAAGGTGGTAAATCTTGCATAAAACATCTGAATGTGTTATAAAAGATTTGCAGAATGAATAAGAGGTTATTCCAGGTGAAAGATGGAAGAACTGAAGCGTTATGCTTTTGTTTTAATATCTTTCCCTGGAGTAACTTTTTTTGTATAATAAAATGATATGAGTGTCAAAAGATGTGTTAAGTTTATAATTTGGATTGTAATTTACATGGAGGAAATCACATGAATACAACGATTGCAGCGATATCTACTGCTGTGAGTGCTTCGGGAATCGGAATCATCCGAATCAGCGGCCCGGAAGCCATGGACGTTATATCCCGCATTTACCGTTCCAAGGGCGGGAAAAAGAAAATTAAAGAAGTGCCCACCCACACCATTCATTATGGTTATATTTATGATGGAGAAGAAGCGGTGGATGAAGTTCTGGTCATGGTTATGCGCGCCCCCAAAACATTCACAGGAGAAGATACCGTGGAGATTGACTGTCACGGCGGTGTCTATGCCATGAACCGGGTTCTGGAAACGGTTTTGAAAAACGGCGCCAAGATTGCCGGACCTGGAGAATTTACCAAGAGAGCTTTCCTGAACGGCAGACTGGATCTTTCCCAGGCAGAGGCAGTTATGGATGTGATCCAGGCGAAGAATGAATATGCGTTGAAAAGCTCCATGAGTCAGCTGAAAGGTTCTGTACAAAAGACCATCAAGGAGATTCGAAGCGACCTGATCTACGAGATTGCTTTTATCGAGTCTGCCCTGGATGATCCGGAGCATATCAGCCTTGAGGGATATCCACAGAAATTGCATGGGATCGTGGAAAAAGAGCAGAAATCCATCGAAGAGCTGTTGAAAACTTCCACAGATGGCAAGATCATCCGGGAAGGAATTGAGACGGTTATCGTGGGTAAGCCAAATGCAGGTAAGTCATCTCTGTTAAACCTTCTTGTAGGGGAAAATAAGGCCATTGTAACGGATATTGAGGGTACTACAAGAGATATTCTGGAGGAGTATATTACCCTTCATGGAATTACGCTGAAAATTGTAGATACGGCAGGTATCCGCGAGACAGAAGATGTGGTGGAAAAAATCGGTGTTTCCAGAGCCAGGGAGGTTGCAAAGGGTGCAGATCTGGTGTTATACGTAGTAGACAGCTCTACACCGCTTGATGAAAATGATGAAGAAATCATTGAAATGCTGAAAGACAGAAAAGCAATTGTACTGTACAATAAAACAGATCTTGCTTCGGCTGTGAGTATGGAGGCATTAAAGGAGAAAATCAACCATCCTCTCATTCCGATTTCTGCGAAAGAGGAGACTGGAATTGCCCAGCTGGCGGATACCATTAAGAGTATGTTTTTCAGTGGGAAAATTTCTTTTAACGATGAGGTTTATATTACAAATGCCCGTCACAAAGAGGCACTGGAAGAGGCAGAAGAGAGTCTTGCAATGGTAAAACAGAGCATCGAGGATGGCATGCCGGAAGACTTCTTTTCCATTGATCTGATGGCTGCTTATGGAAGCCTTGGAAAGATCACAGGAGAGGAAGTTGGGGAAGATCTGGTGAATGAGATATTTAGTAAGTTTTGTATGGGTAAGTAGTGGCAGAGGGACGCGATAATATATGAATGAGTGTGTTATAGAGGAGATAAAAATGAAACATTTAGAGGAGAATTATGACATAGTAGTGGTCGGTGCTGGACACGCTGGCTGTGAGGCAGCGTTGGCTGGGGCGAGATTGGGATTGAGTACGATCATGTTTACGGTAAGTGCAGAGAGTATTGCGCTGATGCCTTGTAACCCAAATGTAGGAGGTAGTTCAAAGGGACATCTGGTCCGTGAGTTGGATGCTCTTGGCGGTGAGATGGGAAAAAATATTGACAAGACTTTTATTCAGTCAAAAATGCTGAATTGTTCCAAGGGTCCGGCAGTACATTCCCTTCGTGCTCAGGCAGATAAGCAAGCATATAGCAACGAAATGAGAAAAACACTGGAGAACCAGGAGAACCTGACTATCCGCCAGGGAGAGGTAACAAAGCTTCTGGTAGAGGACGGTAAGATCACTGGTGTAAGGACTTATTCCGGTGCTATTTATCACTGTAAGGCGGTTATTTTGTGTACAGGAACCTATCTGAAGGCACGTTGTATTTATGGGGATGTAAGCAATTATACAGGTCCAAATGGACTGCAGGCAGCCAATTATCTGACTGATTCTCTGAAAGAACTGGGAATTGAAATGTTCCGTTTCAAGACTGGAACACCTGCCAGAATCGCAGGAAATACTATAGACTATAGCAAGATGGAAGAGCAGTTTGGGGATGAGAGAGTAGTGCCATTTTCTTTTTCCACAGATCCGGAGGATGTGCAGATCGAGCAGAAATCCTGCTGGCTGACTTATACCAATGAGACTACCCATGATATTATCCGTGCCAATCTGGATCGTTCCCCGTTGTATTCTGGTATGATCGAGGGAACTGGTCCACGTTATTGCCCGTCTATTGAGGATAAAGTAGTTCGTTTTGCTGATAAAAAAAGACATCAGGTGTTTATTGAGCCAGAGGGAATGTATACAAATGAGATGTACATTGGCGGTATGTCCAGCTCTTTGCCGGAAGATGTGCAGGAGGAAATGTACCACAGCGTACCAGGCCTTGAGCATGCAAAAATTGTGAAGAATGCTTATGCTATTGAGTACGATTGCATTAATCCAAGACAGCTTTATCCAACACTGGAATTTAAGAAAATTAAAGGTCTTTTCAGTGGCGGACAGTTTAACGGAAGTTCAGGTTACGAGGAGGCAGCAGCCCAGGGACTGATCGCTGGTATCAATGCAGCCATGGAAGTGCTGGGAAAAGAGCAGCTGATCCTGGATCGTTCTGAGGCTTATATCGGTGTTCTCATTGATGATCTTGTTACAAAAGAGAACCATGAGCCATACCGTATGATGACCAGCCGTGCCGAGTACCGTCTCCTTCTTCGCCAGGATAATGCGGATCTGAGACTTCATAAAAAGGGCTGGGAGGTAGGTCTTGTAGATGACGAAACCTATGCAAAAGTAGTAGAAAAAGAACGCTTGATAGCGGAAGAAATCCAGCGTGTGGAGAATACAAATGTGGGTATGACAGAGGCTGTTCAGAGCCTTCTGGAAAGCAAAGGAAGCACACCACTTAAGTCAGGAATCAGTCTTGCAGAGCTGATTCGCAGACCGGAGCTTTCCTATGCAGATGTGGCTCCTATTGATAAGAACCGCCCTGAACTTGCCTGGGATGTGCAGGAGCAGGTAAACATTAATATTAAATACGACGGCTATATCCGCCGCCAGATGAAGCAGGTAGAGCAGTTTAAGAAGCTGGAAGCCAAGAAGATCCCGGAGGATCTGGACTATGAAAAAGTAAAGAGCCTGCGTATTGAGGCACGACAAAAACTGGAACTTTACAGACCTGTTTCCATTGGACAGGCATCCAGAATTTCCGGCGTTTCACCGGCGGATATTTCGGTGCTTCTGGTTTATATGGAGCAGTATGGGAAAAATCGTTAATAAAGGCGCATTTTTGCGCTTATGCAAGTAATAATCATATACCAGAGCCTGTTTGAAAAATCGTTCTCGCAATCTGCACGCCCCACTTTGCGGTATATTTCACCCGAATTCGGTTGCCGTAGCCCGCTGCAGCGCCCTCATCCGGGTGAAATCTCCCACAAATTGTGACACACATCTTGCAGAAAGCCTTTTTCAAACACGCTCTAGAGGATTTCACCTTCGTTAAAAACGCACCTGAAATGACCTGCTAAGAAATATTACTTGCAAAAACGCTGTGTATTAAGCAACTGGAAAGTAAGTAGTTTGAGGTATAAGGAGACATATATGGAATACGATTTAACACTCTTTGAGAAAGGACTTGAAGAGCTTGGAATTGCTCTGTCCCAGGAGCAGAAGAAGCAGTTTATCACTTATTATGAGTACCTTGTAGAGAAAAATAAGGTAATGAATTTAACTGCAATTACCGAGTACAACGAGGTAATTTTAAAGCATTTTCTTGACAGTTTATCTATCGTAAAAGTAGGAAGTTTTGACCAGAAAAAGCTGATGGGAAAGTCCGTGATCGACATCGGAACCGGCGCTGGTTTCCCTGGAATCCCGCTGAAAATTGCTTTTCCGGAGCTTAAAATTACCCTTCTGGATTCTTTGAATAAAAGGGTGAATTTCCTTAATGAAGTAATCGAAATGCTTGGTTTAAAAGACGTAATAGCGCTTCACGGAAGAGCCGAAGACTACGCGAAACAGAAGGAACACAGAGAAAAATACGACTTCTGTGTCTCCCGTGCAGTAGCCAATTTAAGCACCCTTTCCGAGTATTGTATCCCCTTTGTAAAAGAAGGTGGCAGCTTTATTTCCTACAAATCCGGCAAGATAGACGAGGAACTTTCCCAGGCTGAAAATGCCGTAAAAATCCTCGGCGGCAAAGTCCAGAATGTAGTGAAATTTCCCCTTGTGGATACGGATATGGATCGTTCTTTCGTTGTGATTAAGAAGATGAAACCGACCGCTAAGAAGTACCCCAGAAAGGCTGGCTTGCCGGCGAAGGAGCCGCTGGCGTAGGATATATGTTAATATTAAGATAACATAGGTTCTGTCTCAATCACTTTCAAAATACGGGCAGTTATGGAATTGTCTTCATCGCGAAGAGTTTGTCTGAAAAAACATTTCCGCAATCTGCATGCTCCACTTTGCGGAACGTATTTTATTTTGGGACACACTTCCAACACAAAATAATCACATATTTCTCACATAATTATCTAAATTTCCTCACAGGTTGCACATAAAATAATCATAGATAGATGCATGGGATAAACCATGCATCTGCAACTTGAAGGAGGTAAGAAACTTGATTGAAGTAAAAAATCTGGTAAAACGCTACGGCGATCACACCGCTGTAGACCACCTTTCTTTTGAAATCGAGAAAGGCAAGATTTATGGTTTTCTGGGCCCCAACGGCGCCGGAAAATCTACGACCATGAATATGATAACCGGCTATATTGCATCCACCGAGGGAACAGTAGTCATAGACGGTCATGATATTCTGGAAGAACCTGAGGAGGCAAAAAAATGCATCGGATATCTACCCGAAATGCCGCCCCTTTATTTTGATATGACCGTTCTGGAATATCTGAAATTCGTAGCAGATCTGAAGAAAATTCCTAAAGATAAAAAAGCCACTATGATCGAAGAAATCATGGACATGGTAAAGATTACCGACATGAAAAATCGTCTGATCAAGAACCTTTCCAAAGGTTACAGACAGAGGGTTGGTATTGCGCAGGCTGTGCTTGGTTACCCGGAGGTTATTATTCTGGATGAACCGACTGTCGGCCTTGACCCAAAACAGATCAACGAAATCCGCGATCTGATCAAAGGCCTGAAACAGAAACACACCGTTATCCTCAGCTCCCATATTTTGTCCGAAGTCAGCGCCGTCTGCGACTACGTGCTAATCATTTCCCATGGAAAACTGGTAGCCAGCGATACCCCTGAGAATCTGGGAAAACTGGCAGCAGGCTCCAACAATCTGAACCTGCTTGTAAAGGGCCAGAAAGACACTATCAGAGCCGCTCTGGAGGCCGTAGAAGGGGTAAAAGAGGTTACGGTAAAGAAAAGCCCGGAGGAAGGCGTATACGCCATTACAGTGGGCACCGAAGAGAATATGGATGTGCGTGAAAAAGTATTCTACAGTATGGTAAATGTCGGCTGTCCGATCCTTGAAATGCAGTCTAAGAAAGTTTCTCTGGAGGAGATATTCCTTGAACTTACAGAGAGCGAGAAAAAAGATAAAGATGCGTCAGGAAAAAAATCTGGAAAATCTTTCTTTAAGACGGCAGCAGATGCTGAGAAGTATTTGAATGATAAAAACGAAGATACTGTCCCTGATCATGGACTTGAAGAAAAAGACTTTGATGGATCGGACGAAATATCCGATGATGTGTCAGATAATGGACTGTCTGGTGATAAACAGGACAGTTTTGACGCATCTGAGAAAGAAAAGGGGGAAGAGTAAACCATGCTTGCTATTTATAAAAGAGAGTTGAAGAGCTACCTGACTTCCATGGTCGGCTACCTGTTTATGTTTTTTGTGTTGCTGATCGCAGGTATTTATTTTTCAGCGTACCAGCTTTCTGCTGCTTATCCGAAATTTGAATATACTTTAAATGCCATGACCTTTGTGTTTCTGATTGCAGTGCCGATCCTGACCATGCGTGTACTTGCTGAGGAAAGAAAGCAAAAAACGGACCAGCTTCTGCTTACCTCTCCAGTATCTGTATCCGGCATCGTAATGGGAAAATACCTTGCACTTGTGACTATTTATGCAATTCCCATTGCGGTTCTTGCAACTTATCCGCTGATTATGTCGAAGTTCGGAACCGTTGCATTTGGTTCCGCGTACACAGCACTCCTTGGATTTTTCCTTCTGGGAAGTGCAAACATTGCAATCGGCGTATTTTTCTCAGCAATTACTGAGAGCCAGGTAATTGCAGCAGTTCTTACCTTTGTATTTTTATTTGCTTTTTATATGATGAATGGAATTTCTTCCTTTTTCTCAGAGACGGCAATGTCTACATGTGTGACATTTGGCATTTTGATCATAGCGCTTAGCCTTATGATTTACAGTATGATAAAAAATGCAGTGATCTCAGGTGCTGTCTGCGTGATTGGAGAAGTGGCACTGGTGATTATTTATGTTGTAAAATCCAGCGTGTTTGAAGGAGGAATCCAGAAGGTTCTTGAAGTGTTTAACTTAAGTTCACACTTTGAAAACTTTACAAACAGTATTTTTGATGTGACTGGAGTTCTTTATTTCCTGTCCGTCATTGCCATTTGTATATTCCTTACCATGCAGACGATTTTGAAGAGACGTTGGAATTAAGGAGGTGGGGAAAATGTTTTTTAAGAAGAAAAATGATAACAATATTAATAATAACGATAAAAACGCAATTGATATTAAAAATGTCGAAAATAATAACAATAATAACAAAAAAGAAAAACGAAAATTTAAAGACAGTATTAATAAAAAGTACTTGAAAAATGGAAGCTACAGTTCTGTTATGATTGTTGTTTTCGTTGCTATCATTATTGTTATAAATATGATCGCTGGAAATCTTCCTTCAAAGTATACGCAGCTGGATATCAGCTCCGAGAAACTTTACACCATCGGTGATGAGACAAAAGCAATGCTGAAAAATCTGGACAAGGATGTAACCATATATCAGATCGCCCAGAGCGGAAGTGAGGATGAGACTATCAGTAATCTGCTTCAAAGATATGCAGATGAATCTGATCATATTAAGGTGGAACAGAAAGATCCAGTGGTCAATCCTAAATTTGTCAGTGAATACACCAGTGACAACCTTTCCTCTAATAGCTTAATTGTTGTATGCGGAGACAGAAATAAGGTTGTAAATTATAACAATATTTACGAATCTACAATGGATTACAACACATACAGTTATCAGACAACAGGATTCGACGGCGAAGGTCAGATCACAAGTGCCATCGCATATGTAACTAGTGAAAACCTGCCGGTATTGTACACATTAGAGGGACATGGAGAGCAGGAGCTTGATTCTACGATCAAGGAAGATATTGAGAAAGCAAACATGGAAATCAAATCCCTGAATCTGCTTACAGAGGGAAGCGTTCCAGAGGATGCCAGTTGTCTGCTGATTGATTCTCCTACAACAGATATCTCAGAGGATGAGAAGACTGCATTGATCGATTATCTGGAAAATGGTGGAAAAGCAATGATTTTCTCCGATTACACAGGAGAAAAAATGGAAAACTTTGATGCAGTGCTGAAAAACTACGGCGTAAGCAGAGTAGATGGTTTGGTATTTGAGGGTGATGCACAGCATTATGCCGCTCAGATGCCTTACTATCTGGTTCCAACTGTAAACAGCACAGATATTACATCTGATGTTGCTTCTTCCGGATATTACATCCTGATGCCGTATGCACAGGGAATTCAGAAATCTGATGACGTGAGAGACACTGTAAATATTGAAAGTTTTCTTACAACTTCCGACAGTGCATATTCAAAGACAGATTTGAATAGCGGTTCTCTTGAAAAGGAAGACGGTGATGTGGATGGCCCATTTGACCTGGGTGTCAGCATTACAGAGACTGTAGATGATGATAAAGAGACTCATATTATTTATTATTCCACATCAAACCTGCTACAGAGCCAGATCAATCAGATGGTTTCTGGTGGAAATGAGAAACTTGTGATGGCTTCTTTAAGTTCTCTGGTAGATACAGAAGACAGTACAACAGTTTCTATCCCATCAAAGAGCCTGGAAGTATCTTATCTGACTTTGACAGCATATGATGCAAGCTTCTGGAAAATCTGTACCATTGGTCTGATTCCTGGAGCATTCCTGTTGATTGGATTTATGATTTGGTTAAAGAGGAGAAAAGCCTGATGAAGAAAAAATCAGTAAATCTTATTACAGCAGTGGGCGTTTTGGTTGTCCTCAGCGGCGCATACGTAGGCGTAAAAGCCTACGTAGCCAAGCAAGAGGCCGCGGATGCCGAAAGTGCGGAGGAAGAAAATCCGGAAATTATTTCCATAGCGTCTGCTGATGTAAAATCAATAAAATTTGTAATTGATAAAAAAGAAGTTACCTTTGAAAAAGATGGAGATTCCTGGGTGAAAAGTGATGAAACTGATTTTCCGGTAGATCAGGATAAAATCGACACACTGGTAAGCTCCCTGAATTCTATAAAAGCGGAAAGAACACTGGAAAATGTGGAGGATGCATCAGAGTATGAATTGGATCAGCCGGAGAACACGATCACGGTTACCACAGAAGATGGGGAAACGACAGTAATCCAGCTTGGAATGGAGAATGATTCCACAAGTCAAGAATATATTGACTTGAACAAGGATTCTTCTACAGTTTATGTAGTAAGCAATTCCACGTTTTCTTCTTTTGAAGGAACTTTGTACGACTTTGCAAAAAGCGGCGTTTTCCCAACTGTGGATTCCTCTACGGTCAGCAAAATTTCTGTAGAAGGAAAAGATTCTTCCTATGTCGTAGAGAAAGATGAAAATAATTTCTGGAATATTACTGGTGATGGAGAGACTGAGAAAGCAGATTCCGCGAAGGCCACTTCCTTAGCCAGTGCATTATCCAGTATGGCTTATGCAAGTTATGTAAATTATAACTGCGCAGAAGATGAGCTTTCTCAGTACGGATTAGATAAGCCGTATGCAGAGATTACAGTGGATTATCAGGAAGAAGTTGAGAAAGAGTGCACTGATGATGAAAACGAGGCTAAAAATGGCGCTGAGGAGGTCTCAGAGGTATCTGGGGATGAGAACCAGACGGATGAAAAAGTGGATTCTGAGACAGATGGAAATGAAAGCTTAGATGAAGATGTGGATGTGGCAGACACAGAAGATTCAGAAGAAGAATCAGAACCAGAAACTGAAATGGTTGACAGAGAACTTGTAATTCAGGTTGGAGATCAATCTTCAGATGGTGGAAGATATGTTCGTGTAAATGACAGCAACGAAATTTATACAATCTCCGAAGATTCTCTTGATACTTTCCTTGGAAAAACAAATGCTGATTTCTGGGATTTGACAGTAAGCTATTTGTCTGTAAATAATCTGGATACTCTGGATGTGAATTACGGAGAAAAAGATTATATCGTAAATGTTTCACGTGAAACATCTGACGATGAAAACGCAGAAACATCGGATAATGAGACGGAAGATGAAGATACAACAGATAATAACAGCAGTGATGTTGCCGACGGCAACGATGTAGAGGGAAATGCTGCTGATGATAACACTTCATCAGGTGATTTGACCGACGAAGATACTGAAAATACAGATGACAGTTCTTCTACTGCAAGTACCACAAGCTCAACCAGTGTAACCTTATCTTATACACTAAATGGAAAAGACTTGGACAGCACAACATTTACAATGTTCTACAATAAGCTGATCAACATGACAGCGCAGAAACGTCTGACTGATGAATTTAAGTCCAATGCAGATCCGGAAATGACTGTGAAATTTACAGATATAGATGGCAATGAAATGGAAGTGGAGTATTATTCCTATGATACAAATTACTATGCCGCTGTTATAAACAAAAAAGTATATCTGGTAAATAAAATGACAGTGAAAGAACTATTTCAGGCATTTGAATCTGTAACTGGTGAAAAAGAGAAAAACGAAAGCGCTGAGACAGCAGATCCTGAAACAAATGCCGCTACAGATAATGCTGAAACAGAAACGACAGAGACTTCAGAGGATGTTGAAGAGTAGCAAAAAAATATGCTAAAAAAAGATCTTTGCCTGTGAAAAGAACAGGACAAGGATCTTTTTTTGCTGCTTGGAAAAACTGTTGAATTGCCTTCTGCATAAAAATTCTACCGAATATGAATATGCGTATATATTGTTTTATGAGTAACTACACTAATCAAGCAGGATACGTGGAATTGAGGGATGGATGAAAAAACGCGTGGCAGGCTACGCTAGAACGTGTTTGAAAAAGCAGTCCCGCAATCTGCACGCCCCATTTTGCGGTATATTTCACCCGAATTCGGTTGCCGTAGCCTACTACGCCTACTACGGCGCTCTCATCCGGGCGAAATCTCCCACAAATTGTGACACACATCTTGCAGAAAGCTTTTTTAAAAAGGCTCTAAGGTTTATTTGTGCGAGCGGATCCACAGGAGGTGGGTGGTATAGTTAGTTCAAAAAATAATGTGTGAGAGAGTACTTGAAAAAGCATTCCTGAAATCTGCGTGCCCAATTTTACGGTATATTTTGCAGAATGCCTTTTTCAAACACGCTCTGGTCCGCTGACATTTCAAACGGTATGAAATATGTAATTTAACGTTGGCTGTTTTATCTGTTTAAATTTCTATATGCATTATTTTTGAAAATAAATTTTTAAAATCTTTGACTTTTACTCATATGGTTTTACATTAGTTGAATGTATGAAAAGTCCGAAAACAGAAACTTTGCTTTTGTTTTCTACAATATTACGGTAAATATAAAATGTAATAATAACATTTATAAAATAAAAACCCATTAAAATACGCGATAAAGTCCAAAAAATGACACTTTACAACATAACAACGCAATAAAGACCTATTTAATGTACTATAAATAACAAAACAAGCAAATGAAACCGTAAAAATCCTCTAAAAAATATATTGTCATGCGGAAATATACTTTTAAACAATTCTGATAAAAACAAAAAGATTGTATAAAGATAAAATAGAATAACGCATAATTGAAAAAATAACAAAATAATACGAAAAGAGCACTGAGATATATTTTAAAATCATTTCGCGATCTGCACACCCCACTTTGCAGTATATTTTACCTGTAGCTGGGTGTTGTAGCACGCTACAGCACCCTCATCCTGGCTAGCTCACCCACAAATTGTGGCGTACATCTTGCAGAAAGCCCTTTTCAAAAACGTTTTGGAATGTATCAAAAAAATCATTTTCGCGATTCGCATACCCTGCTTTACAGTATATTTTTCTTGAATTTGACTGCCATAGTTCGCTACGGCAACCTCATCCTGGTCAAAGCCCCACAAATTGTGACGTACATCTTGCAGAAAGCTTTTTAAATATGCTCTGGAAATATAGAAAGAACAGGAAAAGTATAAAGTATAATAAATTATCATTACAAAAACAAAAAACTTCGAAATTATATTGTACAATTTCGAAGTTTTTATTCTGCTTTGAAGACATATCTATAACTTTATTTTTTAGAAGAATGCACCAACCTGTTCAAGAAACGCTTCTACATTCTCAATATGTGGAAAATGCTTGGAACATGAAATAGTTGCGGACTCAATTGCTGGATTTACTTTCTGATAAGCTTCTACAATTGCGGCACCATTTGGTTCGTCTTCGCCCTCTACGATATAAATACTATTATCAATTGATTCTACAGCATGGCGAATGTTGATATTCATATATTTAGCACTTTGGCTGGAGTATAGGCATTTTGCATAATAACCACCTTTGTGCGCAGCTTCATAATATGCATCCAGGACATCTTTATCTACATGGAATGGATTATAATAAAGATTATCAAGGAAGAAATCATTAATTGTTTCACGTGAAACAATTATATGGTAGATAAAGGTTCCAAATATAGGCAGTTCGATAAAAAATTTGAATAATTTATCTTTTTTTGTGGTAGTTTGGGCAAGAGAAATCATGCTTACCGGATTAATAAACATGATTTTATTAATGCTTTCTTTATCGTAAGCAGCGGCAGTAGTAACAAATGAACATGAGAAACCACTTGCAATGATGTCGGTTTTCTCTTTAATTACATTTTTTATAAAATCGCAGATGATTTGTACGAAAAGAAAATTTGTATATGTAATTCCAGCCTTTTCCGAACGTCCGCAACCTAATAGATCGATGGTATATACGGTGTGTTCCTGAGCGAGCTGATCCTCAACACGAGACCATTCGTATCCACTGGCTCCAGGCATTGTATCATGAATAAGAAGAAGTGGAGAACCTTTTCCCTTCTTGGTATAATAAATTTTTCCGAATCGCCAATTATAATAGTTGTGATTGGAAAAATCAAGCATTTCTTTTAACTGGGAAGAGGCAACAATTACTCTATTGGTGAGATGGATGACGCCAGCGGCAATCGTAGTCAACGCAGCCAGAGTCAGAATTTTATGTTTAGTGTCTTTCATTTTATAGAGGACCTCCTTTGGGTTTGTATGTATATTATACGCCAAAGAGGTTGATTTTACAATGTTTTTTGACGTATAAATAGGAATTGACAGAATATTGGGTTGTTGTTTATTATGTGAACAGCAACACGCTTTGCGATACGCAGAAAACAAGAATTCGCATAAAGTTCTTTAGGAGGGACGCATTTGGACAATGTGTATTATTCTCTCGCTGGCGCAACGCTCCGATGAACTAATCGCTAACTGCGATTAATGCGTTCGGGAGAGCCCTCACGCATAAGTCTTCGTAAGCGCAGGATTTCATCTACGCTAAGAACGCGCCTGAAATGGCTCGCTAGAGTAATACACATTGCCCAAATGCTGTGTACTGGCTGGGACTTGTTGGTTGGTAAGAACTTTTAACGAAGGGGGGAGAGTGAGTGACTGGTTTCTCTATACTTTTTTGCAACGATAGATTGGCAAAAAACAATAAAGTTGCGGAATACCAACTACTTCCTCTCATCACTCGTTGTTGTCGTTACTGTTTCTTTCTTCCCTTTCCAGTAACCAGCGATTTTGCAATGTATATTCGCAAGCCGCGCATTTCAGGAGCGGTTTTAGTGGAGGCGAGATCCATGACTTACGGAGACTTAGGCGCGAAGGCTCTCCTGAGCGTCTTAGTCGTAGTTAGTCATTAGCTTGCCGGAACGTTGCGACGCGCGGCGGTGAATATACATTGTGAAATCGCGTCCGGAATAACGACCAACACATTAAATAGCAATAGAAAATAATAATAACTTCGCTAACATGTTAACTGACAATAAATATATTCATAAAAAATGTTTAAAATCTCATAATTAGGGTCATAATTAATAAGAAGATAAAAATAGACAATATTTTCATGAAAAAAAATGCCATTTTCTATGTTTCACGTGAAACATTATGTGGCGAGATAAATTTAAAAGTGTTATAATAGCAATAGCTATATGATAAGATTGCAGAACCTATAGGATGGTGATGTGATCTATAAACTTTGGTTATTGTGTGCAATTAAAAATTGCAAAATGTTTCACGTGAAACATTTTTATGTAATAAGAAATTCAATTGAAATTTTCTATTACATAAAAAGCCCTACCAGGCAGGATCACACTGCGGCGGAAGGTTAGATGGCGCTCGAGGTGCCCCGCCGTAGGTGAAGAATCCTGCAAGCAGGCTTCTTTTTTACAATTAAACATGTTGCTTTTTATAAAAATGTTGTGTGAACAGTAACCTAAATAATATGAAAGGGAGGGTTGATATTGGGCAGAACGATTGCGGTTGCTAATCAGAAAGGCGGCGTTGGTAAATCTACCACAGCCATTAATCTTTCTGCATGCCTGGCAGAACAGGGGAAAAAAGTTCTGACAATTGACATGGATCCTCAGGGAAACACTACCAGTGGATTAGGTGTTGATAAAAATGAAGTAGAAGATACCTTGTATGAACTTCTGGTAGGACAGTCCGATGTTGAGAAGACGATTGTCAAAGATGTAGTAGAAAATGTAGATTTGATACCATCAAATGTAAATCTGTCTGGCGCAGAGATTGAGCTTGTTGGTATTGATAATAAAGAATACATATTGAAAGAGATTACTGACAAAATAAAGAATAATTATGATTATATTATTATTGATTGTCCCCCATCTCTGAATATGCTTACTATTAATGCACTTACTGCTGCGACATCTGTTTTGGTTCCGATTCAGTGTGAGTACTATGCATTGGAAGGACTATCACAGCTGATACATACTATTGATCTGGTAAAGGACAGACTGAATAATGATCTTGAGATTGAGGGCGTTGTGTTTACTATGTATGATGCCCGTACAAATTTATCGCTGCAGGTAGTAGAGAATGTTAAGGAAAATCTTCAGCAGAATATTTACAAGACTATTATTCCGAGAAATGTCAGACTGGCAGAAGCTCCAAGTTACGGACAGCCGATTACTCTTTATGATCCGAGATCCACAGGAGCAGAAGCTTATCGCCTTCTTGCAGAAGAAGTGATAAACAGGGAGGTTGAGTAATGGCAGTTAAGAAGAAAGGTCTTGGAAGAGGTCTGGATGCTCTTTTCCCGGAGAAGTCAGTGAAGCCAGCTGAAAAAAAACCGGAGCAAAAGTCAGTTGCCGCAAATGAAAGCTTACATCAGCAGGAAGAAGATTCTTTGAGTGCTTCAGCAGTGAAGAGTGCTGCAGAAACAAAAGATACAGCACAAGCTGCAGTGGTTGAAGAACCGAAGAAATCTGAAATGCTTGTGAAGATTTCAAAGGTGGAGCCAAACAGAACTCAGCCACGCAAGCAGTTTGATGAGGATGCTTTATTGGAATTATCTGAATCAATTAAGCAGTTTGGCATCTTACAGCCACTTCTGGTTTCGAATAAAGGCGATTACTATGAAATTATTGCGGGCGAGAGAAGATGGAGGGCAGCTAAACTTGCCGGGGTGAAAGAAGTTCCGGTAATCATTAAGGAATTTAATGATCAGCAGGTAGTTGAGATTTCCCTGATTGAAAATATTCAGCGGGAAGACTTAAATCCAATAGAGGAAGCGATGGCCTATAAGCGTCTGATCGACGAATTTAAGCTGAAACAGGATAATATTGCAGAACGCGTTTCTAAGAGCAGAACTGCAGTGACTAATTCCCTTCGCCTTTTGAAATTGGATGAAAGAGTTCAGCAGATGTTGATTGATGAGATGATTTCAGCTGGGCATGCTCGTGCAATTCTTGCGATTACAGACAAAGATAAGCAGGCAAGTGTGGCAATGAAGATTTTTGATGAGAAATTAAGTGTTCGAGAGACTGAAAAACTGGTAAAACATATTGTGGAGCCACCGAAGAAAACTCAGAAAACAGTAAATACAGCTGAAGATGCGATTTACGAGAGTCTTGAAGAGAAAATGAAGGGAATCGTGGGAACTCGGGTTTTTATACACAGAAAGAAAAATAATAAAGGTAAAATTGAAATTGAATATTATTCCAGAGATGAACTGGAAAGAATCATTGAGTTGTTTGAATCAATAAGATAAGGAGAGTGCATGAGCAGTATTTTTGACAGCCTGGGAATCGACCCGGGTATCATTATTATTTTACTGCTGATTCTGACCATCGTTCTGGCGGTGAATGTATTCAGCAGCAAAATGAGGCTTAGCCGTTTGGAACGTAAATACAAAATGTTCATGAAAGGCAGTGACGCACAATCTCTTGAGAAAGTTTTTGTACGAAAATTCGCTCAGATTGACCGCCTTTATGAAGCAAAAGAGGATCATGAGCACGACATCAGCTTTATCAAACATCATTTGGAATCTATGTTCAGCAAATATGGCGTTGAAAAGTATGATGCGTTCGATGATGTAGGCGGAAAACTTAGTTTTGCACTGGCTTTGTTGGATCAGGATAATTCCGGAGTAATTTTGAATGCAGTACACAGCAGAGATAATTGCTTCCTTTATCTGAAAGAAATTGTAAAGGGAGAGTCCTATGTAATGTTGAGCCAGGAAGAACTTGAAGCCCTTAGAAAAGCTGTAAATTTTGGCTTGGAAAATATTGAAAAAGATGAGTAAATTGATTGCTGCGAACAGTTGGTAAAAAATGAATATAAGTCATAAAAAAACAGCAAAAAATGACAAAATTGTTATAAAAAACAAATAGCAATGACAATATTGTTATAAAACGAAAAACAAAACAGATACTTGCCACAAAAAGAGATATGAAAAAATAAAACAGATACTTGCTGCAAAAAGAGATATGGATAAATAAAACAGATATTTGCCATAAAAATAAAGTATCAGTACAGGAGGAAGACATGTTAGACATCAAATTTGTGAGAGAGAACCCGGAAATCGTAAAGCAGAACATCCGCAATAAATTCCAGGATAGCAAACTGGAGCTGGTTGACAAGGTTTTGGAGTTGGATAAGGAAAACCGCGAGATCAAACAGGAAGTAGAAGCTCTTCGTGCAGAGAGAAATAAAATTTCCAAACAGATTGGTGCTCTTATGGGCCAGGGAAAGAAGGATGAAGCAGAGGAAGTTAAGAAACAGGTTGCAGCTTCCGGTGAGCGTATTGAGGAACTTTCCAAGAGAGAGAAAGAAGTTGAGGAAGAGCTTCTGAAGGATATGATGGTAATCCCGAATATCATTGACCCATCTGTACCGATTGGTAAAGATGACAGCGAGAACGTTGAGATTGAGAAATTTGGTGAGCCTGTTGTTCCGGATTTCGAAGTTCCGTATCATACAGAAATCATGGAAGCTTTTGACGGAATCGACCTTGATAGCGCAAGACGTGTTGCTGGTAATGGTTTCTATTATCTGATGGGTGATATCGCAAGACTTCATTCTGCTGTTATTGCATATGCACGTGATTTCATGATTAACAGAGGATTCACATACTGTGTACCGCCGTTCATGATCAGAAGTAACGTTGTTACAGGTGTTATGAGCTTCGCTGAGATGGATGCCATGATGTACAAGATCGAAGGTGAGGATCTGTACCTGATCGGAACCAGTGAGCATTCTATGATTGGTAAATTTATTGACCAGATCATTCCGGAAGAAGAGCTTCCAAAAACTCTTACAAGTTATTCTCCATGCTTCCGTAAAGAGAAAGGTGCTCATGGACTTGAAGAGAGAGGCGTTTACCGTATCCATCAGTTTGAGAAGCAGGAGATGATTGTAGTTTGCAATCCGGAGGACAGCAAGATGTGGTTTGACAAACTGTGGCAGAACACTGTTGATCTGTTTCGTTCCCTGGATATTCCGGTTCGTACACTGGAATGCTGTTCTGGTGACCTGGCAGACCTGAAGGTGAAATCTCTGGATGTTGAAGCATGGTCTCCAAGACAGAAGAAATACTTTGAGGTAGGAAGCTGCTCCAACCTTGGTGATGCACAGGCACGTCGTCTGAAAATCCGTGTAAACGGAAAAGATGGCAAGAAATATCTTGCTCATACTCTTAATAACACAGTTGTTGCTCCGCCAAGAATGCTGATTGCGTTCCTTGAGAATAACCTGAACGCAGATGGAAGCGTAAATATTCCAGTTGCCCTTCAGCCATACATGGGTGGAATGACAAAAATCGAGAAAAAGTCCAAATAATTGGACTTAAAAACGAAATGGTATAAAAATACCAAAAATGGGACTTTGATCTGAAAATAGTAATAGTCAAAAGTAAAATATCAGATGGTCCGGAGAATATCTGAAAAGTTGTTTGATTTGCAATAAGACTGCTTAACAGGGAGGTGATAATGTGCATAGTTATTTAAGAACTGTTGGCTTTTCAAAGGTAAAGTCACGTAAAGAAATGCAGGAAATCATTCAGGATGTGATAAATACTTACGATGAGAAAATTGCAGTGGAGAATCATCCAGATGGAGTTTTTGTACAATATTCTAAGAATTATGGCTGTGATTGTGGAATAACAGTCTGTGGACAGTATGATGAAGACAATGAGTTTCACGTAGAATATTCATTTCCGTTTTTTCGCGGCACAGGAATCACCTCTCAGGAGAGTGTAGTCGTGGAGAGACACGCAGAAAAAGAGTCTTACGCAGGGGCGTGTGATGACATGCGCCTTGGCGTGACTTTGATCTTTTATCTTCAGAATCCTGCAGAATATATGCTGGAGAAGTATAAGGGGAATATGCGTGAAGGACAGCCACTGACGATTACAGGACTGGCAAGAGAAGGGAAGATCCTTTTTCCGGTCCAGAAAGATAAAGAAGCTGTAAAAGTAGAGCGGGAGCTGACAAAAAACCGCAATAATCTGATCGCGGCTGCCAGAAATGGTGATGAAGAAGCCATGGAAGACCTTACAATGGAAGATATGGATATGTATTCCATGATTTCTGAGCGTATTGTTACAGATGATGTGCTGACAATTGTGGATACCTGTTTTATGCCTCATGGAATTGAATGTGACCAGTATAGTGTGATGGGCGAAATCGTGGATTTTGTGAATTTTAAGAACATTCTCACTGGTGAGAAACTGTGCCAGATGACTATCGAGTGCAATGATATCCAGTTCGATGTGTGTATAAACTGTGCGGATCTGCTGGGAGAACCGGCCGTGGGACGCAGATTTAAGGGGCTGATTTGGCTGCAGGGGCAGCTGCATTTTTAGACGAATCTTTAGATTCATATTTATAGACTAATTTAATTTAAGTTATAAAACACAATCTCAAAGTTAATAAAAAAGCTCTTGACAACTTCGAAAAAAGCTCCTATAATGCAGAACCATCAAAAAGCAAACGAAACTACAAAGGCGTAGAACACTTCAATGTGTCTGCGCCTTTTTCAGACTAAAAAACAATTTTTTTACGAGGCGGAAATTAACTATGAAAAAATTGAAAACAATTTTAATGGGACTGAGAACTAATCTTGGTGCAACACAGGTATTGGTAGATGATAAGTGAAAAATGGGACGAAAAAGTAATTGAGCTGGCCAAAAGTCTGATAAACTGTCAGAGCTATTCAGGACACGAGGATAAAGCGGCGGAAGCTTTAAAGGCGTATATGAAAGAGACCGGTGTTTTCGATGAGATAGAAACTGACTGCTACGGAAATGTGATCATATTAAAGGAAAAAATCATGGTTTGAAAGTCCTGTTTGATGGACATATAGACACGGTTCCAGTTGGAAATTTAAAGGATTGGAAACATGATCCATTTCATGCAGTTGTTGAAGATGGAAAGCTTTATGGAAGAGGAGCTGCTGATATGAAAGGTGCGGTAGCTGCATTTGCAGTTGCTGCGCATAGATATGCGGTGGAAAATGGGAAAAATTTTGCCGGAGATGTATATGTGGCAGGTGTTGTGCATGAAGAATGCTTCGAAGGTGTTGCCGCGCGAAAAATAAGTGAGAAAGTGAAACCGGATTATGTGGTAATTGGGGAAGCATCCGAAATGAATTTAAAAGTAGGACAGCGTGGCCGTGCGGAAATTGTGGTTGAGACCTTTGGCGTACCGGCACATTCAGCAAACCCGGAAAAAGGCGTAAATGCAGTATATAAAATGTGTGAGGCCATTCAGGCTATCCGCGAGATCGAACCGCCTGTTCAGGATAAACTGGGAAAAGGAATCCTGGAGCTGATAGACGTAAAATCTTCCCCATATCCAGGAGCCTCTGTTGTTCCGGAATACTGTCGTGCAACCTATGACCGCAGACTTCTGGTAGGTGAAACCAAGGAAAGCGTGCTTCAACCAATCATTGAAAAAATGGAAGAGCTGAAGAAAAAGGATCCGCAGTTTTCCTATAAGGTTTCTTATGCAGTGGGAAAAGAGAAATGCTACACTGGAGAAGAAATCCAGGGAGAACGTTTTTTCCCAGGCTGGCTGTTTGGCGCAGAAGAGGAGTGGGTGGCAAAAATAAAATCCGAACTGGAAAAAGAGGGATTTTCTCCAGAAGTAACTACCTATAATTTCTGTACAAATGGAAGCCATTATGCAGGAGAGGCTGGCATACGTACTATTGGAATGGGACCTGCAAGAGAAAATCTGGCACATACCATTGATGAGTATGCGGAGGTGGAAGACTTGACGAATGTGTCGGTGTGTTATGTGGGGGTTATGAAGGCGTTGCTGGGATGAGATATGCCACAAACTATGATGTACATCGTGCAGAAGTCTTTTTTAACATGTAATTGGGAAAGGGCTACTGTTCATTCCGCTCACAAAAACACCTCGCGGAATGTTACCAGTGACCGGCAAGGGTTACTGTTCACTCCGTTCACAGTAACGCGCTTCGCGATGCACAGAAATCATGCAAAGCATGATTTCGCGCCGTAATTCTCGGGTTTTCTGTGAACTTTGTTCACAAAAAACACCTCGCGGAACGTTGCCAGTGAACAGTGACCGGCAAGGCACAATATAGTGAAAAATATTGTAAAATAATGGAAAGAGCATTTTCTTTTGAGTATACTATTACTTGGAAGGGCGTGCTTTTTTTGATTATAGATAACAGAAATCGAAAACAGAGGATGCAGACTGGGAATCGTGAAGAATAGACATTGACAGCCCTTATACATCAGGAATATAATATATCAGATATACACAAAAAATATATGCAAAAATGTAAAATATCTGGTAACTATTTAATATCTGCGCTGTAAGCGTTATAATTTTGGGTATAAGTACTGGGGAAAAAATGAGACGAGCGAAAGCATATCTGTTGTTTTTTATGGGAGTGGCATCTATTCTGCTGGGAGGCTGCTCGGGGAGTTCGAAGGCAAACATGGAGGAGGCAGCAGAGCAGCCCGCTGTGGTGGACTACACCTGTATTTCCAATCCGGAAAGCGATAAGAAAATCTATGTTATTCTGAAAAATTATCATGGTGCCTATTGGGAGAAAGTAATAGATGGTATAACAGAAGCTGCAAAAAAGCTGGATGAAGCGGTTTATCTGGGTGGAATTGATAACGAAACTGACATTTCCGGGCAGATTGATCTGATGAACCAGGCTATGGAGCAAGGCGCTGACGGAATCCTGCTGGCTCCGGCAGATTCCAATTCACTGGCAGACAGCTGTCAGAAGGTACGAGAAAAGGATATTCCGGTAGTACTTATTGATTCTTCTATTAACAGCAGCGAATTTGATGCCTGTTACATGACAGATAATATAGATGCCGGAGAAATGGCAGCGAAAGAAATGCTGGAGCTCCTGTATGATGCAGGAAATTCACCGACAGACCCACTGGAAGTGGGAATCCAGTTGTCATCGGATAGTTCACAGGCAATGGTAAACCGTGTTTCCGGATTCTTGAATTTCTGGGCGGGCAATGCACCGGAGCAGTGGGAAATCGTTCAGGATATAAGAGTTAATGGTGGTAATACGAAAAAGGCACAATCGGATGCCGCTGTATTATTGAGAGAAAATGCAGATATAAAGGGTTTTTTCGGTTGTAATAACACATCTACTGTCGGCATCGTAAATACTCTTTTCGAAGAAGAAAGAACAGATGTGGTGCTCAACATCATAAACTTAAGGAAAAAATGGAAAGGAATCTGTTCGCAGGTTTCTTTC
>OLPO01000269.1_pt1 | contig 44438 bp, 71 predicted proteins | sample 1672831 | NCBI WGS metagenome assembly OLPO01 (sample SAMEA3136728, study PRJEB25190) | human gut metagenome
TTATGTGTATTTGGAATTTCTCATTTTGGCTTGTACTATTTATATTCTAGCACCAACTGTTCTCGCATTACTATCCCTCGCATTCTAGTTGAACATAAAATAGTTAACCATATTATGAACCAGCCTACGTTAAAAGTAAACCACTTGAAACAGTCAAGCTGTTTTGAATTAGTAAAACTCGTTTCAACCCCTTGACGCATATATCGAGATTCGATATATGCTCACAACAAGGAGGGCAATGAGAAAGAAAATTGATTGCAGTCACAACACCGACTCGGTTGGAAATTCAAAAAAGTCATCTTTCCTTGCTTCTATCAATTCGAAAAATGTACACCCGAAAATGTAGTTTATCGCTTAGATTATCAGAATAAACGTCAATACAGCAATTATTATCAAATTTTCAAAGATTATGGTTGGGAATATGAAATCTTATTAGTGCAATTTCATACAATTCAACAAGCGCATTCTCTTTAACCATTATATTTGGCACACTCACCATCCTCTATATCATCCTTATCACTTACTACGGAACCAAACTTCACCGTATGCGCAGTCAATACGATAATTTCTCAAAATAAACAATAACGGCAACGCTACAAAACGTTGCCGTTATTGTTTACTTATTTCAATACATCAATAAATACACTCACCGTCAATAATCCACGCGGAAAACAGGTTCTTCAGATTATTCAAGTTGTTTATTACTGAAAATACTGTATAATATTAAAGAAGTGTAATCTACACAAAAAAAGGAAAACGAAGGAGTAAACATGAAAAAAAGTAATCCGATTGCATTACTACCAATAGGAATATTCTTAGTTCTCTATCTTGGACTGGGGATACTCTTTGAGTATGTAATGAAAATTCCCATGGGGTTCTATAACATTCCAATTGTTATAGCATTTCTTGTAGCGATTTTGGTGGCATGCCTACAAAATCGCAGTGTATCATTTGATAAAAAGCTGGAGCTGATGGCAGGCGGTCTGGCAGACAAAAATATTATCACGATGCTTTTGATTTTTATGGTTGCCGGTGCTTTCGTTGGCGTAGTCGGCAGAAGCAGTGCTGAAAGCGTTGCTTTTTTTATGCTTGCATTGATTCCGGCGCGCTATGCTGTTGCTGTCCTTTTTGTAGTAGCTTGTTTTGTATCGACAGCAATGGGTACATCTGTAGGAACCATCACCTTGTTAACACCGATTGCGCTTGCCGTTTCTTCTGCTTCCGGTTTCAATGCACCATTATGCATCGGCGCGATTATGGGGGGTGCAATGTTTGGCGATAACCTTTCATTCATCTCCGACACAACCATTGCAGCTTGCAACGGTCAAGGCTGCGCTATGAAAGACAAATTTCGTGAAAACTTTAAAATTGCTTTGCCTGCCGCATTGGCAACCTTAGTGCTCATTCTTTTATTGTCGTTTCAAGCTGACTTAAACGGTTCTGTGAACGAATCCTATAACCTCATTCAAATTATTCCTTATGTGCTTGTTCTCATCGGCGGCCTTTTGGGAATTAATGTTTTTGTGGTTCTTCTGATTGGCATTGTATCCGGTTCTTTTATTATGTTAATAACTGGTCAAACTGCTCCTACAGACCTTCTCGCAAACATGGGCTCTGGGGCAGCCGGTATGTTTGAAACCTCCATGGTAGCCGTTCTGGTTGCTGCAATGTGCGCACTCATTCGCGAATACGGCGGATTTGAAGCATTGTTATCTGCTATCCATCGTGTTTTCAAAGGAAAACGTGGCGGACAACTCGGTATGGGGCTTTTGGTTGGCGCAATGGACATCGCAACAGCCAATAACACCGTCGCTATTGTCATGGCAAACCCGATTGCAAAGGAAATGGCCATAGAATATGGCATTTCACCGCGTAAAACAGCATCGCTTTTGGATATATTCTCTTGCGTTTCACAGGGGGTTATTCCTTATGGTGCACAAATGCTCGTTGCGCTTTCAGCGGCAGCTGAGCTAGGATATGAGCTCTCCGCATATAATATTATGTCCAACTTATTCTATCCGGGCTTTTTATTAATCAGTGTACTGATTTTTATTTTCTTAACACCACATAGAGAAAAAAGATAACTCAATCCCATAAACTAAAAAAGCAATGTGGTGAACTGTAGTATCCCCTCATCGTTAGATTTTTAGGTCTAACAATTGGGGGGGACAGTTCAACTGCATTGCTTTTTCTTTTCTCAATATCACGTTTATTCGTTGTTTATTGTGCTTTTTCCTCACGCGCTTTAATCTGACGAAGTGCTTTTGAAAGCTGATCCGGGCAAGATGTGGCGCGGGAACCACATCTAATTCCGCCAATCTTTCCAACAATCTCATCAATATCCATGCCTTTTACTAATGCACAAATACCCTGAAGATTACCGTTGCAGCCACCGACAAATTCAAGATTTACAAGCTTGTTATCCTCAATTTCAATACCAAACTGCTTGCAGCAAGTACCTGTTGTGTTATAAACATATTTCATTGCTTATGATACCTCTTGTTTTTTATTTTTTACATTATAATGGTATACTATATTTTTGTGCATTTTTCAATATTTATTTGCAAAATCTTCCATATTCCATCAATAGACACTCTATCACGTTATAGCGAAACACGCTTTCATTGTCTAATAACGTTCAGATTTCGATAGATATTATTCTTAAAATTCATCTAATCGGCACATTGTCCTTTGCCGTGATGGTATCCATAATTTTGACAGTTTCCATTTCTTTCGCCACAGCTGTCACTTTCTGAATTTACGTTATAGCGGTCATACGCTGCCATTCTTTCTCGAATCACCTTCATACTCATAGCATTGAGTTGTTCTGGAGTAATGCTGTTATCTGCTTTCGACAATACCTCATATGCTTGATATCGACCACAGGATAGACCCAATTCATGTGCCTGATGATGTGCTTCTGCACTCATGGTATAGCAATGTGCGTTTTCGTGACGAGACGTACATTGGTTAACATAAGCCGCAATCTCATCGCTTTGTGCAACACTTCTCGTTGGAACTACTGCGATAGTCAAATCACCATCTCGAGCCATCAAATCATTGACCGTATCGCTTGCCATGATCGCATCCATTGCTTCGCTATAGCTCATATGCTTTATATTCAATGCGTTTGCAAATGCAACACCATCTTCATTGTAACCTTTCACATCCACAACACGATTAAACCGATTAATTTCCATTTCAAGTGAAGGATTAATATCCACACTTACTACCACTGTCGGTGTAAAATATAGTACAACTGATGTACTAACAAATAGTAAACAGGCCATTGCTACTGCAATCATTATACCCCAACGTTTTTGAACCGCCTTATCTAGAGGTTTACGCATGCCTGCAAGAACAGTACGCGTTGTTTTATTCACACGTACCTCGCTCGCCTCAATAGCATCAAAAGCTTTTTTGAACTGCGCTTGCATCATACTTCACCTCCCAAAGCATCTCTTAACAAATCTTTTCCGCGTGCAAGGTGCGTATACACCGTATTAACCTTTACTCCCAATATCTCACTGATTTCTGGCGCTGTATAGCCTTCATAATAGTGTAAATACACCACCCGGCGATATTTTTCCGGTAGGGAAATTACAGCTTCTAACAATTCATAATGATGTAAATCTGTCACCCCAGCTTGCTCGATATACTCATCAAAAGGGACTGTATGCTTACGAAAGAAGCTCTTTAACAAATCCTTACAGGCATTAATGGTAACACGAATCAATCACGCTTTTTCATGGGCATCGCTTTGAAATTCTACTGTACTCATCGCATATTTTAAAAACACTGTTTGAAAAATATCGTCTGTATCCGCTTCATTCTTTAAGTGAATAAAACAAATTCGCTGCACCATCGATGCATATTGATGTATTGCTCGGCTGACCACTTCCTCACTCCGCAAGTCACTCCCTCATTTCATTATTTTATTCTTTTTTCGCAGCCACGCCCTTGATCATGCCCATGACCACCATGGTGTTCTCGAGCATTTCCGCAACCTTGTATAGAACGATTATCGCACACATCATCACCATCTTCATCTATAAAACCGTTGCAAACCGTACCATAACGATTATACGTGCCTTCCTGATTTACATCAATATACTGTTCATAACGCATACTGCTATGATGACTTACACCATTTCCATTGATATCCACAGGTTGTTGCGCTGTATTTTGACTGGATGCAAACAACGCTGCCGGTATCATCCCAACAACCAATACACCTGCTGCAAGTGCCGCAATTGTTTTCTTTTTCATTATAAATCCTCCTCAATAAAATGGTTTCACTATTAATACGATTCATAACAATGAATCCATTCATTAAAGATTTTTTTCAACAAGTTATTTTACGCTATTTTTCAATTCCACGCAATTAAATAACAAAGAAGCGACGTCCTTTTGAACGTCGCTTCTTCTAAAGAGGTCATTTGTACAACTTTTTTATATCAATGCGTCAATCAGTGTTGACCGTGTCCGCCACATTCACCTTCATGTTGATGTTCATGGCAAATGCTACCAGTAGATTTTAATTCGCCACGAATATAACGTTCAACCGCTTCTTGTGCAACACCGGTTGCCCCCATGATTACTTCAATATTGCGCGCATTAAAAATATTAACTGCGCCTTCGCCCATACCGCCGGCAATGATAACATTGACACCGATATCGCCCAAAAAATTAGGCAGAAAACCCGGCTTATGTCCCGGATTAGCAATGCTTTCATGCTTAACGATAGCATGATTTTCCACGTCAAAAATATTAAAGTTTTCACAATGACCAAAATGACCTGCAACAACATTACCCATACTAGCTACTGCGATTTTCATAAAATATGCGCCTCCATTAATAATACAAACAATATGTTAACGAATTACTTCATCTAATACTACTTTATATCCATAAGTGACAATACTTGATCATACACCTTACGCAATGCAATACCGGCGGGACACTCCACATCTGCAATACTCTTTCCATCATTAATTGCATCCGGAATGGCGCGGTCATATGGAATTCGACCAACAAACGGTATTTTATTTTCATTGCAAAATGCTTCTATTGCATCTGCCTTTTCAGGACAACTGTCATATTTATTGATGCATACCGCAGCCTTCGTATTAAAACCTTTGCAGGTTCTGAGAATACGCTCCATGTCACTTATACCAGAAAGTGATGGTTCTGCTACAATAAGCACAATATTTACACCACTAATTGACGCTATAACAGGACATCCAATCCCCGGTGAACCATCAATAATGCTAAATTCCGCGTTAGCATGCTCCACCAACGATTTCTTCACTGCTGTCACTAGTTTTCCTGAATTGCCTCGACCCATTTTCAGCTTTGCCGTAGAAAAAACACACTCATCTTTGTAAAGCATCATATCTCCAGCAACATCGTCCTTCATAGCAACAGCACCAGTCGGGCAAACAACAGTGCAAACTGCACATCCTTCACATGACAATTCATTCACTGCGCACACATCACCGTTTATAACAATAGAATCAAAGCGACAGCTACTTTGACATTTTCCACAGCCGATACATTTTGCCGTATCAATCCATGCCTTTTGTGCGCCTAAAAATGTGCTCTGCTCTGGCTCATTTTTGAAATCCATGACTAAATGCAAGTTAGGTGCATCAACGTCACAATCTGCAAAAGCACGCCCTTTTGAGAAAGCAATGAAAGCTGCAGCTGTGGTGGTTTTTCCCGTACCGCCCTTGCCGCTGAGAATCAGTAGTTGTTTCATGCTTTCACCTCCTCGGCAATGACATGCCATATATCAGTGAAAATTTCACGTAAAGAATTATCTACTTTAACAGCAATTTGACCGTTAGCACCAGCTTGTGCTGTTTCTTTACTATAAGGAATTTTTGCAACTACCTTAAGATTCTTTTCCATACAAAGATTATCCATTAAGTAATTACCTTCTTCGGCTTTGTTAATCACAACGCCACAGGGCTTATTCATAATAGTTACCAACTCATGCACCATTTCGAAGTTATGAGCACCAAAAATTGTTGGCTCTGCTACTAACACGCAATAGTCGGCATCCTGAATGCTTTCAACGACAGAGCATGCGCTTCCCGGTGGACAATCAATGACAATATTGTCTCCTTTATACACATCTGCGTGGCGCAACAGCGCTTGAATAATGGCAATGCCGGAAGCTTCTCCAATATTTAGAAATCCAGATGCTACTTCCACATGACGATGCATTCCTATATCGATATGCCCAATTTCAACTGCTTCTTCTCCAACAGCATCATGTTTACAAACTAGCTCACACCCACCGCAAGAATGACAAACATCCTTGAATACCATAGGTTTATCTTTGATGTACGCCAACGCATTGAAGCGACAGAAATCTAAGCAGTCCCTACAGCCGTTACATTTTTCAGCATCAAACACCGGCAATCGCTTTACCACTTTCGTTGTATCACTTATTTCAGGTTTGAAAAATAAATGTCCATTCGGTTCTTCAACATCACAATCCACGTACAATGCCTGTGGCGCAGTCACTGAAAGGTTTACTGATACAAAAGTTTTACCAGTACCACCCTTTCCACTTAATACGGCAATTTTCATTTATAATCACCCCTGGTGATGAAGCCCTGCATGAATATTACTTAACGATTCAAGTTCACCCTTGGCAAAAGCATCTAAATTCACTTGCGCCGTGCCTTCGATGGCTTGATACATTTCTATATTACTTACATTTAATACATCTACTGCATTTTGACCGCAACGAGGCGTAATTAATACCTGCACACCCTGATCTGCCACACTCTGTGCAGCCTTAATACCGGCGCCACCTTGACTCATAATAGCGGAGTTATCAAGAAAGCTGACAGCTTGGGTTTCTGTATCAAAAAAAAGAAAGTTTGCTGCACGCCCAAAGTTTTCGGCAACTGCACTATCCAATGCTTGTTCATTTACCGGAATAGCAATTTTCATAATAAAGCCCTCTCTTCACTTTGTAATTAACTATTATAGGTTAAAATACCTTAACCATCGGATTTTTGACCCATTCGGGTCGCTTTGTGGGTTGAATTATTTTATACCCATCAAACCACCACTAATATGCTCATATAATTATATCATGCAACGTTATTTGCGTCTAAAAAGAAAAGCCTCGAGCATTACACCCAAGGCTCCTTTTACCTTACTCCGCTTCAAACTGCTTCTCACGTTCCTCAATCAACGCTTTCAGTTCTTCAAGCTCTTCTAATGTAGCATCTTCGCGAATAAAGCGTTTAGCTCCCGACTTACGGTTGATACGCCCTCGCTTGTCCTTATTCTTCTGCTCCCAACGCTTTTGTGCTTCTGGGTCATAAACAGCTTCACGTTTTTTCTTTTCTTCCATTAGAACAACACCTCCGCCACTCCTGTCAATAAGAAATACGAACCAACACACACCGCAACAAAAAATACGATTGATAGCGCTAGTTTTACAAGTTCAATTTTTAATTGTTTTTTCATTTGCCCTTGTGAAAATAGTTTGTTATGATTAGTTTATGAGAGGGTCGCCTCCTTTCAATGCGACCCCTCTATAAACTTTTTTGTGATTAGAAATTGATTAACATTGTCAAATGACTCGCTAAAATCATAATCGACAATACAAGTAAATCAATCGAAATCACCAGCTTAGCAAGTTCGTAAAACAGCTTGCTAAGCTTTTTTACTTTTTTCTCTATTTTCACTTTGTTCACCTCCCTTCCATGGTTATATATTATCATATGTACTTACATATGTCAAGCGTTTACAGATATTTTCTTACATTTTTCGCCAAACCATCGAAATCAAGGCGTTTATTTTGCATATTTGCACACGATAAAGCACAGGTAATGCAATAAGTCACGCATGCGATTATCTCAGCAAATACCGCACAAATATTGCCAAATCGCTATTTTCGCGCATAAAAAATAAGGGCTGTTGCATAAAGCGACAACCCTTATATTATTTAATCTACCGAAGGCCAATAGTGTTTTGCATTATTCATCGCACAGTCCTTATTTCAACCCTCTAACGAATTGATGTCCCAATTTGACGTCACGCCGTTAAAACCAGCGTGCTTCTCAGTCCAAAGACCGATATCAATCAACAACGCCGTTACCGCCTTAAGATTCATCTCTTTTACAACAGGGTCCTTAATTTCCCTTGCAATCTGAAACAACAAATCCGCTTGTCTTACCGCAAAACGCATATCTTCATCACCTAACGAATGGTCTGGCATAAAATATGCATCCAACAGTGACCGGCAATCATCACGCCCAGCCTTCTGCAACACCGTCTCCACATCATGACGATACAACACAAGCATCCTACTAGCCGTATTTTGAATGGCATTTTCACGCTTAAACGCCCGTAAATACTCACCATCCAAATACACACCGCAAACATCACACTGCGCATACAAATATGACACATCCGTACGAGGGCAATCAAGCAACTGCGCCACATCCTTCGTCGTCATCACCGGCATCCCATTCCACGTCTTACGCGCTGGTGCCGGCTTTTCCATCGGCAACTGCTGTTGCGCTGGCTTTGACACATTAGCAAGCGCCGCTTCCATCTCATTGAACTTCTGAATGTACGCCCACTTGAAATCGTTGTACCCTTGAATATTAAACATGTAGAGCGTAAAGCCATCTTTAGTGAGAAGATATTCACGGTACTTACGTTTTTGATTCGCCACTGTGTAAGTGGCAGGAATAATATTTGCCTTAATATCGCTGTTTTTTAGAGAGCCGAAATCTCGGCTTTCTAGAGAGCTCAAATCTGAGCTTTCTAAAATCTTATCTAAATCTCTCACTACGTTCTTATGTTGTCTACTCAGCCCCTGTGCCACCTTACGGCTTGAAACTACCACTCCATATTGTGGGTTGTTTTCTAATTCAACACTTACTGCTAAACTCATTGGAATTACTCCTTTCAAAATTGAAAGGGCTTCCGATATATGTTAAAATATTTCATACAAGGAAACCCTTGTGCTATTTGAGATATCTGACGTCTTTCCAGGGAGGCAGATATCTCATTTTTCTTTTTCCAGATATTCCAACATAAAATCCACTGATTTTACTAGCGCATTAGTCCTATTTTCATTAAGTAAATCTGCGCATCGTTGAATTTTATCAAGCTCATTTTGTGCCAATCGTAATTGCAGGGTTTTATTTCTCGGATTTTCAGTTGGTCTACCCATTTTTTTAGTAGCCATCATTATCACCTCACTTATGCCACTGCATATATAATATATTTTGCAATGGCATAAGTCAACCCCTATTTCATTTAAGCAACAAAAAACCCGGCGATAATTACCGGGTTCATATTTTATTCTGCTTCAAGTTGCATTTTACGCTCTTCCATCATTTTTTGAAGTTCTTCTAAGTCGGCCAGTGTAGCTTTCGTGCGAATGAATCTTCTAGCACTTGTTCTGTCAGTCAAATAACGGCGGTGTTCCTTGTTGTTGTCGTTCCACTTTTTATCAGCGTCAGGATTGTAAACCGCTTCACGTTTTTTAACTTCTTCCATAAAATCACCGCTTGTCTTTCTCTTGCCTTTAATGTTAAAATTTCAGTAGGTGGTGGCAAGTACCACCCACCGAAACTTTTTGAGTGAGGCCTGTTATTTACTTAACAGGTCTTTTACTTTTTTCTTGGCTTCTTCCAAGTCTTTGCTTTCGTTCATCATTTCCAAGATTTTTCTTGCCATATTTTCTTGGGATTGTTGAACGAGCAGTTCGCACATGTTCATTTCTTCCATGCTGTTCTCCTTTCTGGCACTTGCCACCGTATTACCAGGAACCCTCCTGACACTATTATAATATCATAGTAACGCTACTATGTCAACACTTTTTATAAATTTTTCCAAAAAAAATAAGCCTAGCAGGATAAATCGTCGTACTAGGCTTTTATTGTGCATATAGAAATCTATGGGTATAATATATTTTGGTTGCTACTCCACGCTGGGTAAGTCCAGAGAGGAGGTGCACAAGCATGGAAACTCTTTTAACAGCATTATTTTTCCCAATTGTGGTAGGTGTGGCTACTGACCGCATCTGCAAATGGCTTGATTGGAAAAAAGAGCAACCTAAGCCTCGGCGCTTTTCCAACCGTTAACAGGAAAAATAAAAAGACAGGTGCGCCAACACCTGTCTTTTTTGTTGCACAAGCAACTCTTTTAACAGCACGAGATGATGCACGGACGGCGGCATAAATCTCTTACTCACATCATAGCGTATAAACACATAAAATGCAAGAAAAAGCCCCAGAACGCCCTCTGTTGCCAATCGGTCAGCAAAGGATGAGAGTTCCCTTCTCATGAGAAAAAATTCCAATTCCAACTACATCATACCACACCGCACCTACTTACTCAAGCGCACCAACACCGCTGCTAATTCTTCACGGGTTACGTTGTCGTGTGGTCTAGTACCATCGAGCAAGCCCAACTCATGCGCCTTATCCCACGCATCCTTTGCCCACTCGGACGGTTCGTTGATGTCCCCGACATTATTGTCGGTAACATCCATCAATTCAAGCGCCCTGTCGTGGATATAGTCTAGCTTATTGTAGTATTTGCCCGGGCATGCAGTAGGACTAAAATCCTTATGACCATAAATAGGTAACTCTCCATACACCTTATACAGGTATGCCACCAACTCACACACCGTCTCGAGGTCTGCGTCCGACATCTCAGGACGGCACTCAATCCCGATACTGGTTAGGTTTGCGCCCCAGTTGCCTGCATGGTAGGCAGTATCGCTCAGATTAACAAGGCAAGCCACACGCCCACCTTCTACGACATAGTGGGCTGATGTCTGGCACGCTGGGTTTTCAAACCACGCGCAAACGCCGTCAAAGGTCTGCCCCTCAGCGCCCCAGTGGTGGATGATGATTTTATCGACACTATATCGTACGCCGTTACTCATGCGCCCTACCATGTAGGCGTTGGCGTTGTATTTAGTGATATATTCGTATGCCATCTTATCGCCCTCCTTTGGGTTTGTCGCTCAATCCTGCGGTCGTTGGGTCTACAAAAACCGCAAGCACCGCTAATGCCATAGTGCAGAGTTGGAACGGATTGCCCAACACTGCAAGCACGGCATCCCACACGGCCTGCCAGCTTGTAAACATAGTCGGGTCAACGCCGATTGCTGTCAGTGCGATTGATACAAGCCCAACCCAGAACCATGGGTTCTTCATTCTATCGTTCATGTTCTATCTCGTCTCCTTCCTCGATTTTTAGCCCTTTAACGCGCTTGTAATACTCATCTCCTACTGAGTTGCCTTTGAGCGCATTATAGGCGGTGTGTAGGTCTGTCAGCATGTCAAGCTGTACAGGCGTAACATACCCTTGGTCAAAACACTTGTGGCTCTCTTCCTTAATGCGATACCGCCCTAATGCCCTTAGCATGTCTTTGATAGGCTTGAGTGCAGTGAATGCACTCGTTAGATATCCCAACACAGCACCTAGCATGATGGGGATTAGGTAGTCTAGCGCTACTATTAATATATGTTCCATGTTCCACCTTCTTTATTTATTTATGCGTCATTAACCTACAACCTTCCATCCTTGTGGGTAAGCGTCTGGCGCCCATACATTGCCGTTGATGGTAGACTCGTACACCTTGCCATTATAGGTCACACGGTCGCCCACCTTGTAAGCATCGTGACCGCCTTCTGGTTGCTTCCACTCTGGTGGTTGCTCTGGCTGTGGCTCGGGTTGCGGTTCAGGGTCAACAGTGCCACCGCCTTCCTCAGTCGCTACGTCCTGCCACCCTTGCGGATAAGCGCTAGGGCTGTGGACGTTATTATCAATCTTACTTCGCCACGTCTTACCGCCCTCAGTGCAACAATCCCCCTTGCTATATGGGCTTGTGGATAGTGCAATAAATGGCAGTGCCTTGGATGGGTCGGTTGACCATTTGAAACCCCATTGAGCCGGTAATTCCTCAGGCTCTTGTGGGTAGATGGTGCTGTCATAGACCTGCAAGAGCTTGACCACTCTGCCGGCGGATGATTTGCACACAAACCCAACAGGACGCTCAAGCATGTTCATCTTTGCGACAGCTGCCTTGAAATCAGGGATTTTCTCTTCTTCCGCATAAAGCGCCGTGCCGTCCATGCTTGCGCTTCGTGTCTGCAAATCTTTAGCATCTGCCACGCCTTTAGCGTGCATTGCATCGATGTATAATTGTGTATCCAAACTAATCGCTTCCTTTCTAAAACAATGTGCATTATGCGTATAATTTCCATTGACTTTTATGTGCATTATGCGTATAATATAATCATAAGGAGGTTGCTTATGAGGTTTCGAGAAATTGAAAAGATAATACTGGATGATGGATGGACATACAAAGGGACAAAAGGTTCACATTACCACTACATTCATCCAACAAAACCAGGCAAAGTTACTATCCCACACCACAATGGTGACCTAGATTCAAGAACTGTAAAATCAATATTGAAACAGGCAGGGCTGAAATAACAGCCCTCGCCTCTTTCGAAAGGAGATATAATTATGAAACTCACTTATCCTGCCATCTTCTACCCTTTTGAGGATAAAGAAAACGGCTTTACCGTTGAAGTTCCAGACCTTCCAGGTTGTATTTCTGAGGGCGACACCTTGGCAGATGCCATCCTAATGGCGACAGACGCCGCTTCTGGTTGGGTGCTTGATGAATTAGAGGACGGAAATCCTGTACCAACAGCCACCCCACTCAGTGAAATCCAAGTTGAAGAAGACGGCTTTGTAACTCTTCTCGTCCTAGATATGGACGCTTATTCAGAAAAATACGGTTCAAAAGCTGTTAGAAAAAGCCTCACCATTCCAGCATGGTTAAATACCTTTGCAGAAAAAAGCAATGTCAATTTCTCGCAAGTGCTTCAAGAAGCCTTGAAACAACAACTACACCTCGTATAACCACCCCGACACGTCCAAGTGACGTGTCTTTTTTATTACACTGCGTTCACACCATCTGCATACGCCTTATCAAGCACCACAGTACCCACCTGCTCGCCCTGCATGGCTGTAAGCTGTGCCATGATGTCTTCATTCGTTACTGGCTTTGGTGGTTCAGGCATCGGTGGCGGCTGATAGTTCGGGTCAGGTTTGATGTACTTCTCAATCGTGCCATTATCGTAAGTGTTGACGATATATGTAACGCCGTTTTCAATGAGTTCTTCTGTTTTAATTATGGTCATATTTTTATCCTTCCAGACTGTACATAACTTCAATCGTTGAATAACTACTAGACTCTGGTATTGTGCTAAGGTCAATATAGACTTTAAGAGATTCTATGAATTGATATCCCTTATACCTGCCGAACCCACTTACGTCGCTATTATACTTGTCTATCACGATATTCACGTCTTTATCCGAAAATAACTCATCACCTATTGTTATTGGGAATAAGCAAGACATATTATTGTATTTTTTTGTGATTCCGTTAATAGTAGCCTGGCTCACGTAAGTACCATCGGACGCTCTAGCAGATAGCTCTGCATATCTGGTAAAACTAACATCACCAAGATGTGTTTTTATCCAATTTGAAGCTTCGATTGTGCTAACACCAATATCGCTTTGGTTATAATGGTTATTAACGATACTAACTACCTTGCCGTCCAATTCTACAATTAACTTAGATTTAATATTACTATTAAGTATGGTAGCAAGATATAACGTCCCCTTTCCGCTAATGCTCATAATTAGTTCTTTCGGATTCGGTGTATTCTTTTTACGTACAACCACACCTTTAACAGCATGCATCTTCGCATCGTTTCTAACGTCTTTCTCAATCGTCGCAACTCGTTCTGTCACATTTTGCAAACTAACTTGCAAAGCCTCAACACGCTCCAACGCCGTACCCATATCCGCTGCCGTTGCTCTCGTGCTCACCTTTGCATCCAGATTGTCCAACTTAATCGCCCTTACCTGCGTCCAGTCGGCTTTCCACGCGTCAAAAGCATTCTTCACGCTTGCGACGTCATCAGGCAAGCTGTCAAGCTTTGGCAAGACGTGCGACTTGATATAACTTTGTACTCTATTGTAATCGCCCATTATTACGCCTCCCTTACCCATCCATTTGCCGTTTCCGTATCCACAATAGTTACCACCTTATCACCAATCGTGATAGTGCTCGTCCAAACGGCAAAACTACCGTTGCGACTCTCCACGTCCACCTTGCGTGCCACCTCGTGACCGCTTGCGTCCGTGATAACGCTCGTCCATGTGTCGAGTCCATCCTGCGTGGTAAGCGTGTCGGTGGTGCGGTTGCCCTTGCATCCTGCGAGGTACTCGAATGTGCCGATAGCCTCCTCGATGGTGTCAAAATTGCGGTTAAACGGTTCCGGAGATGCAGGGTCTCCGAGGTCCGGCTTCTCTAGTCCTAATATCTTTGTTCTCTTCACTTAGTTACCTCCAATCCGTATCCGTTCGCCCACTCTGCGAGCTTAGCCTGCACGACTGGGTCGTCGTAATGCGCAGCATCATGGATGGTCGTTCCTTGCACCGCTGCATTCGTTGCGCTCCACTTGCCGATATATGGCAGGTAATAGACTTCATTAGGCGACCATGCCACGTTCTCGTTCATCATGCAGCGGATGCGTCGGATGTTGTCTCGACGTTCGGAGAGCGAGAGATTGCCGGCTTGAATACCGAGCTCTGCTTCGATATCCGGCAGCGTGGTGATGGTTGTCGCAAGATTGAGCGAGTCCCTAACTACCAGCAGGTAGCTCTCTACTCTCGACAGTACTGCACCGCCCATCTTGCAGCAGTTCTTTATAACTTCGCTCTCGCGCTCGTACCATGGCATGAGGTTGAGCATCTCAGCCGCCCAGTCACGAGTACCGGATACCGTGCTAACTTCGATTTCAATATCCAACTCGGTCGGATAGATGAGAGGCGAGCGCACTCGAACTTGAGCGGAGAGGGTATCACCGTCAAAGATAATCTCAGTCTTCGGCGCAACGTCACCCCATAGGTTATTGGCGACCATCTGCCAGTTAGTAGATGGTACGGTCTGCCAGTCGCGCGTTGTACGGTCGTAGGCTTCGCGAGGTCCGGCGAGCTGTTGCCACGTCTCGTTCCAGACTTCTATGTAAGCATGATCTCGAGCCATCTTAGATTGCTCCCTTCACGCGCACGATGAAGTAGTTCGCCGGAATAATGAACGTGTTTCCCGTCCCCACCGCTTGCGCAGTGGTGAGCGCATTGCGGTAGACCATCTCGCCGTTGTTGTAGATAGCAGCATAGCGCACGGTGCCCCATGGTGCTGTTGCAATTGGGAACTCTACTGCGTTAACGTTGGTGCTCTGCCCCTTGTTCGCTACCGCGAACTCTACCGGCATACGTTGATAGCCACCACCGGATACTTCAGTATTCTCATCAATAAGCAGCCCCATCTTCACGTCGCTGCCATTAGCAAGGAACAGGTCCACAACTTCATTCGCTTTAGTTACTACAATAGCCATATTCTCACTCCTCTCATCCTACCATTACATTGATGTCGCCGATGCTCAGCAGCTTGCTGCCGTCTGTTGCACTCAGTGTATAGACAGGCTTCGAGCCATCGCCGACCGTGATGTCGTTGATGTTGTCCATGTTCGTCACCTTCTCCACTACGTTGATAACTTCCCATACGGAGAGGTCGGTGCGCACGTAGTTCGGGTCCGGATACGTCTTGATGTGACGCTCTAATGCTTCCTTAACGGTAGCAGCGAGAGAGTCATCGGTCTTCTTCACCTTGATGCCAATCGGTACCACTTCAGCTGTCGGAGCAGTGACAATAATGGTGAAGCCGTAGAACAGGTTACCTGCAATATGCGCCTGCAATGATGTGATTAACTGCTCGCTCGCCGGCTCGTAATTGTTATCCAGCGCGTACACGGTGATGTTTCCGCTTCCTTTCTTGCCTGCAATGCGCACCTGCCCAATACCATCGACCTCAGCACTCCACTCTCTGAGCGTGCTGTCGTTGAGGTTATATGGAAAGTGCTGCAAATGCCAGCGATAACGTGTACGGAATGCGTCATCTGTCTCCTCGTCCACGCCATTGATGAGTGGCTTGTCATTAGTCACACCGGTAATATTGACCAACGTATTGGTGACAATCTTATCAATTGCGCCTGCCGCGAAATAGCCGATATTGCCGACCTTAACGGCTTGCACGTCAATATTGACCGTGCCGCCTTCCTTGATGGTGTCGCCCCACAGCGTTGCGAACTGCACATCGCCTGCTGCTACAAGCGTGCCCTGTGGGATGTACGCGCCTACCGTGCCGGTAAACGTAACCTCACCCTCTGCACGCTTTGCAAGCCTGCGAGTGAGCTTGCAATAGTCGCCGATAAATGCATCCAACTCTCTGCCCCGCCTATTATTGATATCCATGGCATCATAGACGAACCTAGCGCCAATCATGAGCTCGTTGCCAAGTAAGGCAAAGGCACTCGCTTCTTGATAGTAGAGTGTGTTCTCCGACCTGTCCTCGCCTTCTGGCAGCGCATCGAGTGCAGTCTGCAAAAGGCTCTCGTATGTTGGTAGTCCAATATCAGATGGCAATTTTAACGACCTCCTCTCTTTCGTCATAAATAGTTGTAATTGGGATAGTTAGCTTCAACGTGCCGCGCACAAGCTGCACATCAATGCTCCCTATACTCTTGATGTAAGAGCCCAAGTTGGTCTCCAGTGTCTCGCGAGCGATGCGACGAGCTTCGGCTTCGGTGAATCCTTTGCTGTACCCTTTGCCGATAAGTGACCAAAGGTCTGAGCCGTAGCGAGGTGTGTGGATGATCTCGTGCTCTTGCCATGTCTTGAAGAGCTTCCAAATCCACACCTTGAGTGCTTCGTTCTCGTACACCTTGTACATCTGCCCTGCGCTGTTGCGTGCAAAGTCGTAATTCTCGAAGTCCCACGCCCACTCGGAGGCAATAGGCAGCTCCGTGACTCGCTGCACGCTGACCGGAGTTGTGAATGGAATGATATCCGGCATCTACTTCACCACCTTGCATAGAACGATGAGCTGTTGCTTGCCTTCTAACTGCACGACTGCCACGCTGTCGCCTTCCTTAATGGCAGCCGGATGCGTGACTGTTGCCGTGACGGTTCCATGAGGAGACGGTGCAGAGATAACCACATTCTTCTCCTCATGCTTCAGCAGCTGCGCATTGACAAGCACTTGCCCCTTTGCTTGCTCGTACTGGAGGCCACCGAGCGATACCACAATAGGTTGCACGCTCACCACCTTAGCAATCTGCACATGTCTAGGCGCTTCCGGTACATGGTCGTCGAGTGCGTCCCAGAATACCTGCTCCCATGCCTTCTCTCTCATGCTCTCGCCTCCTTCTACTCGCTACCAGTGAGCCACACATAGCCGTTTTTACTAAATATAGGCCCCGGGTCTATCCAACCCCATGGGCTGTGCAATTCTAAATGCAAGTGCAGACCGCTGCTATTTCCCGAACTTCCACAGCCACCTATAACTTGTCCCTTCTTGATGGCTTGTCCGGCTCTAACATTGATGGAATTAAGATGCGCATACCTGCTCATCCATCCGCCACCATGGTCAATATAGACACTGTTGCCATAGCTCCAGTCTTCAACGCCATCCCCGGCGACTTTAACAACACCATCCAAAACGCTTACTACAGGCGTCCCCCACTTAGAGTTAGGTGGCTGGAAATCACGAGCGTGATGCGTATGTCCGGGATAGGTAAACGCGCTGATATTCCTCGCATTCGGCAATGGGTACGCCAGAGCATACATCCCTGCATAGATAGGCATCATGGATGTATTAGCCGTTCCCGTCGCTCCTGCTGTCGAACCATTAGCAGGACCAGCAGCAGGGATTTGCGTGTAATTCTTCCACTTGTTATAGAACGACTGAGCCGCTGCAATGCGTGCGCTCATGTTAACAACACCGGCACGCTCGAAGCACGTCTGGAAGATGCGAGTGGCTTGTGCGACGTCTGTCAACTTCTTGAATCCTTCAAGACCACCGCAGTATTGATTCATGAGTTGCACGCAAGTGGAGTCACCACCCTTGAGTTCATACATGAGGTAGTTGAGTTGCCCCTCGACGGTCGTGTAGTCTTGCCCGTTACGTTGGCACCAGTTGATGAGGTTCGTTCTGCGTGCGTAACTCCATTGGCATAGGCCATAACCTACACCGCTCCCATATTCTTGAATGGTTGCATTGAAGCCGCTTTCTTGCTCAATATTTCCCATAACACCACATGCAGCTGCAGCGCTAAAGCCTTGCGCACGCAGGAAGTTATAGACTCGTTCCTGCACGGTATTGCCACCAACGCCTGAATAACCAGTAGAACCATCGGTTGCTTGCTCAACTTGCCCTGCCGTCACTTGGTCCATGATATTCTCAAAAGCAATGTCAAGACTCATCGTGTGAAGTCCGTTTTCGAACTTGTGTGTGTCGCTGTCGATATAAAACAGCCCATCTAGTCCTGTAACTGGTTCGCTAACAACAACCGCTGTTCCTGACACGCATTCAGTGATGCCTAGTCCTTCAACGCTTGCAGTGAGTTCGATATCTTTGAGTAGTGCCTTTGCTGACACCTCCACAGACTCGCCTCCGCTTTGCTTATAAATCGCTTGCAAGATGCCAGGGAAGTCTTTCTCTGTGTCAAGTTCAAAGGTGCCGACCTCAGTGCCATCTGAGCTGTACGCCTTGACTCGGTTAACCGCATTCAAGCTTGAGGAGTGGAACTTCGCCTCGCTGAGCTCTCGCTCGCTACTGAGTGCGTACTTGTAGACAACCTCACCCTTCTCTAGGACGTTGAGTGCGCCGTTTTTGAAAGTAAGGTAGTACTGTTTGCCATTGCTCTGACTCGTGAGCGTATAGCCGGTCATGATGATGTCGTAGAGGCTGTCGTTGTCATGAATGCGCTGATAGCTCTCACCCGGCTGTACTTCCTTCAGCGGTACGTTGAAGTCCTTGCATACCTTGCGCACAACGTCCTCCGGCTTTTCGCCGGAGATGTTGTACTTACCTTTGGACTTAGTCAAAAAAATGCCGCCATCGTAGCAGATGTATGAGATGGTCTTGTCATTGATAGACCTATCCACGTCCATCACGTAGCCTCGGAATACCTCCACGCCATTAAGGAAAAACTGCACAGTGTCGTGCATCTTAACCTCGAAGTCCGGAAAATGATAGTTATCATCGCTCACAACGTGGATATCGAGCTTACGCGCCACGTCGTTCTTGCTCCCGCTCCATGTGAGTTCAGTCACCAACGAGGTGATGTCGTAGCGGTTGCAATAGACGAGTATTTCCTCGCTCGTTGGCACGTAGTTGTGGTTCTTGCCCCACGCCTTTTCCTCTTCGGTGAGGCTGCCTATAAACGCGTCCTGATCTCCTTCGAGGTCGACGCGGTCGTATTCAGTTGTCGCCATCTACGCACCTCCTATTCCGGATAAGTCACGAGGATAATCTTCTGCCCTGCGATGCCCTTGAGGCTGTTCGGGTTGTCAATCTTATCCCTATTTGCTCGATATATATCCTCCCACTTTGAAGCATCACCATATTTAGCCAACGCAATGCCAGTGAGTGTATCGCCAACTTTGACAACATACTCATCAACATCTTTATACATTAGCGATTGAGCACTCTTTTCAGTAAGTGCAGCATTTGCACCTGCAATCTTCGGTAGCTTCAGCTTCTCACCTTCGATGTACTTCAGGCTTCTATAAGGGTCTGTAATAAGGTCCTTGTTTGCCTTATAAATTTCTTCCCAGTACCTAGAGTCTCCATATACCGCCTTCGCAATGCCTGTCAGCGTATCGCCATATCGCACTGTCCATTCGGTATCCTCGCTATGGCTTCCTGCCACTGCTGTGTCGAAGTTTGTCCCCTTAAAGGTTGCGAGCTTCGGAGACTCGAGGAACACGTACTCAATGAGCTCAAGTGCACACTCCACATTATTCGTCCCATCTTGCACACCATAGGAGAACGTCTTGATGAGCATCGCCACGTTGATGGTCGTGCCTGTAATGATGAGTCGGATAGGTCTGCGAGTTGCCTTCCACTTCTTGATGAGCTCCACGCAGTCCCATGGGTCCTTGATGTCGTGGTACTGAAGGAAGTAGTAGTCTTGAGCAGGCAGACAGAAATCAAGCGTGATGCTGTCGAGGTTCTTTAGCCCCGGCAACGAGATTTCGCCGAGCTTCTGCAAGGTCATCGTCTCCACGCCTTGCGCTGTATGTAGCTTGAACATCGGGGCGATAGGTAGCTGTAGCACCTCTTCCCTGTTGTTGAAGCTTAGCCACACTTCGTGTCTCATGCCATCACCGCCCTATTCTTCTCTGCCAGTTGCAACTTCTTAACGATGCGGGTAGCAATTTTGTCCACGTCCGCCTCTTCTCTTACTTGGAACACCGCTCCGGAGAAGTTGACGTTAGTCACACCACCACCTCGAGCGCCTTCTTGTCTCGCCATTCTCACCGACTCATCGTGTGGGTAGATGCGAGTGCCGCGTGGCAAGTCGATGATTTCACCACCACGTTCATGGACAGCGGTCAGACCGCCCTGCCAGAAGCTCGTACCGCTTGCGTTGTGACCAATCTTTCTACCTACCACTGAGATGGCACCACCTACCATGCTGCCAATCATGCCGAGCGGCGAGTGGGTAACGAAGTCAATCACAGCTATTTTTAGGTATTTGATGGCGTTTTTCGCCTTATTTACCCAGTTCGTTACCGTTTTGAATGCACTTGAACCAATGCGCTTAATAGTTTCCCAATTTTTATAAAGCATCACGCCAGTAGCAACCGCAGCTGCTATTGCTAATCCAAACGGTCCCGAAAGAATTCCCATAATGAGAGTAATTCCCTTCCATACGAGGCTTGCAACAGGAACAATTTTTCCCAAAACACTTACAAAAGTCATGATGGCCTGGAAGTTGGAGCCAAATGCCACCATAGCAGAGCCTAGCAAGCTAATGAGCGGCCCCAATGCACCCACAACGAGCACAATGGCAGTAAACGCCTTCTGCTGTCCGTCGCTTAGCCCGGAGAACCAACCAATGAAGCTCTGGAACAGACCGCCGATGGTGGTGAAGACAGGACCTACTACCGCCATTACATTGCCAACCGCGGTGTCGAAGCTCTCTGCCCATCGCTTGATGGTTCCGTCCTGCTGCCACTTGTCGAATTTCTCTGCAAGGTCACCGACCTTTTGGCCAATGATATCAAGCGCAGAACCTGTGCGCACCGAACCATCCTCTGTCATGCCGAGCATAGTTGCTAATGCACTCTTAGTTACGCCCGTAACCGTCGACCACATGCCACGAATAGTCTTTGCTTGCGCCTCCATGCCCCCTGCGTACTTGTCTTTCATGAGGGCAATCATGGCCTCGTTGAACTTCTCTTGGTCCACGATTTGACCCTTATTGTTCACAACCTCTTGGTCTGCGAACATTTTGTTCGCTTTTTCAGAAATCATCGCCTTCGTGATACCGAATTCCTTCAATCGTTCAAGCTCGCCAGTTTGCGCATCAATTAATGCCTCGGTGGCTTGGTCAAAGCTTTTATTGGTAGCTGCAGCCATATCACCTGTTAACGTGAGCCATTTATCTGCGCTCATTCCCATGGCCTCGAATTTAGCAGCACCTTCGACGAGTTCCCCGGCTTCGAACGGTGTGCGATTCGCAAGTGATACCGCATTCTTCATTATCTTTGCAGCCTTCTTCGTGTCTTTAGTCGCCGTGTTCAGCTGTTGCCTGTATCCTTGCAAGTCGAGCGCCTCAGCGAAGCCTGTCTTCGCACCAAGCCCTGCAACAGCAGCACCGAGTGTTCCGACCGCCTTCAGTGGAGTGGTAAACGCCTTGGTCATCTTCTCGCCGACACGTTGCATCTCGTAGCCTGTCTTTCTGATGGCTTTTCCCTGTGCTTTCCATGCCTTCTCGAAGCCCTTTGCCGACTCCTTGGCCTTCTCCAGTGCGCTAGAGAAGTTATCCCTTAGCGATAAAATAGCCTGTATTCGTGTTGATGCCATGCTTACCCACCTCCTTGCTCGTTGATATAGCAGATTTCTCGATATAAAAACCGCCTGACAATCAGCCGTTCGAAGAATGGCAGGCTCATGTAGTCAGACGGCATCATATTGTGCAGCCTGAAGAGCCAGAACATTGCCCACACGTCTGAATCTGCCTTATCGCCAGGCTCTATTAGTTTTTTAATTCGTCATCGGAGAGGTTGAGTTCGTCCATATTGATGTCGCTCAACTTGTTAATCTCCGATGATAACTTCTCAATTTCGCCCTTAGAGAGCAATAAGCCCACAAGGTCCTCGAAGGTGTTGCACTCGTAATGCTTACGCAGCTCGTTATTCTTAAACACGTTAGGGCAGCCGTTAATGATAGTCATCACAGCAGGCCTGTAGCTGTGGGTGCTCATCTGACCGGTTGCTTGGTCAACAGTCACGAGCTTGTCCTGCACTTGGCAAGCCATCTCGGCGCTGAGTTCTTGAATGTCGAAGGCGACGACCTCGCCGCCGAGCTTAGAAAGTGGCATCATTACAGTGCCTGTCTTGCGCTCAACCTCTTGACGGTCGAACGCAAGGAGCTTGGTTACTGCATTATTCTCCATCTATTGCCTCCTATTGTGGGTCCATGTACTTGCGGTCTTGGAAGGTGAACGGGAATGTGTCCTGTGTCAGTGTCTTTGCCGCACTGTTAACATATGGGATTTCGCCAATCACGCACCCATAGAACTGCATGGTGTTAGACTCCAATGCGTTCGGGTCAGCTTCCACGGAGGTGATAGTGATTTCCGGTTGTTCACCTCGGTCAATCTTCGCCGCCCACTTCTTGTGGTAGTCATTGCTGATTTTATTCACAACGAACTCGCCGCTGCCTTTGAGTGCTGTCATTTTCGGACCACTGCGAAGCTCGCCCGGTTGGTCCACTTCTTCGTAGGTAATCTCGTCCTTCGCGCTACAGCTTACGAGGCTGAGCACTTCCTCGCCATCGATGTACATGTAGCCAAATGTGCCGTTAAAGACGTTTTTCGCGTCAATTTTGCCTGTTTGTCCCATGTTCTCACTCCTCTCTCATTAGGTACGAACCTTAATTTCCACCGCTTCGATGGCACCGAGTGGGATCATGCGCACCTTGAGGAATACTTTCTTCTTGGTGTTAGCTCTCAAAATTTCGTCGAGCGTCATCTCACTCACGCCTCTGCCGTCGGTGGTCTTGTAATTGACCTCTCTCAAGTAAGCCGTCTGAGCTTCCACGTCAATCTGCACGTCGGTGTCGCCTTGCTCGCAGAGTCCGGTCTTCTCGAACTCCTTGAGGAGCTGATAAATCTCACCGCAGAGCATCAATTTGTTCTGATAGCTGTTCTTGAACTTCCCGATGTACTTCTCGAGGAGTTGCTTCTTCACTGAGTTGTAGAAGAGGTCCATCACTGCCACGCAAAGGATGTCCTGATAGGACTCGTCTTGCCCCGATTCGAGGCTCTGCAAGCTGTTAACGTCGCTTGCGAAGCGTACGCGCTTGCCGTCGTTGAAGAGCACGAGGCCACCGGCAGCGCCTGCGCTGTCAATTTCTGCAATGGTCATCGCACTGCATGCCTGCGCATCGGTCTCTCTCATCGTCATAGAGCGAGATGGGATAGTAGATGCGAGGTAACCGGCAACGTACGGAGTTGCTTGTGCGGTAGTGAGTGCTTTTCCGTCAATGGTTACGCTTGCATGCTTGTAGTTAATGATGTGCATATCGTCGCCGTCGGTGTTAGGCAGTACGACAGAGAATCGATGCATAGGATTCGCATTCACGCCGATGGCCCATTCCTTCACCTTGGTAGCATCTCCTGTGCTGAGTCCAGGAATTGCGAGGTAGTCGAAACTTAAGGTCTCAAGTACACCGAATGTAGCCGTGTCGATGGTTACAGCAGAGGAGCTGCCATCTTGCACCACGCAGAGCACCTTGCGAGGCTTGCCATGAAGTGCTTGCTTGATGTAATCCTTATTGGTGGCATCCAATTCGGTCGGAATGTCGTTGTAATTAGTTACGGTATAGGTGCCGGTATGACCACTATCTTGCAAGAGCAGGCAGACGGTGCCCGTCTCAAGTGCAGAGATAGAGGTGTCCGGCTCGCTGGAGAATGTAATCTTGACGAAGTCGCCAATTTTAATAGCTGCCATTCGTTAATTCCTCCTTAATAATCATGTTGTGAGCGATAATCTCGCCCATTTTGTCGGTATTGTGGTCTGTAATATGTGGCACATCACCCATCGTGATGTCTTGCTTAGCCGTGTCAATGGTGCTCAAGTATGAGATGTTCATGCTAAAGGAGAGCACATACTCAGATGCTACGAATGCGTTGTGGCTGTCTGGCGTAACGACCACGCCACCAATGCGCAGCGGTTGGTCGAATAGGTTGTGCAGCATATCGCCAACTTGCTTGCAGTCGGCGGTGCTGCGTCCGTAGTACCATACATCCACGCTCACGTCATTGGTCGCCCAGTTCTTCATCTCGATGCTGTGGTTGTCCATCTCAGCGTCAACGATGAAGACAGGACGAAGAGAGTCGATGCCCTCGAGCTTGTCCACACTGACCACACGCAAGCCTGTTGCCTTCTCGACAACCTCGCTCACTCGCTTTTGCACGAGTACCACGCTCGGATTCTCGCTCATCTACATCAACTCCTCGAATATCTTGTTCACCATCTTCTCGCGCTTCTTCTGCAACTTCGGTCCTTCGGCTCTCATCATGTTTTTGAAGATATGCTGACCGTTGACCACGGTTATACCACCCTTGCTAGGGTAGCGCTTGTATGGCTTCGCCTTCTTTTTCATGCCATAGACGCCCCTACCATCACCACGAGGCACCACCTTATGCCCTTCTTCGAAGAGGTGGAAGTGCGGCGCCCTCTTGGTTCTGTAGATGGAGTTAGAGTAGTCCTTGCCTTCTAACGTCTTCATAACAGTCGCGCCCTTCTGCGCTTGTGTCCCTCTTGCGAGGTTGCCGGATAGCTTGTGCGGTGCAATTCGTTTCCGGTACATGCGCACAATAGACCGGCTCTCTCGCTCCAGTTCGTCGATAATGCGCCCAGGTGCACGCTGTTGGATAGCGTTAACCTTGCGGACGAACTCGTCTACGCCTTCCGTGTCATTACCCATGAGGCTTCACCCTCTCAGTGCATTGCAGTTCGAGGTACTTGTGGCGCTCTTGTGTGTCGACGATGCTGTTAATGTCGAGCACCTTGCCGTTGTACTTGAGATACATCGCCTCGTCGATATCTGCACGATAGTGGATGATGATTTTATAGTAGGCGTACGGCACTACTCTGCCCACTTCGCTCACCTCGTTGGCACGGACTCGTGTTACATAGGCCCAGATGGTTGCGATGTGCTTGTCGACGTCCATGTCGCCGCCGAGTGCATCCTTCTCTGTTCCGGCATTGCGTTGCCAGAGTTCCACCTTCTGGTTGAGTGGTCGCATGGCTTCAGCTTGTCGCTTCTGTAGACTTAGCATTGGCAGTCGCCTCCTTCTCGATAGCCACGTCCAGTTGTTTGCGGAAAATGTCGTCGTGGAAGTTGTTCAGGAACAGCTCCACGGCATCGTTGTAGGCATAGCGCACATAACTCATGAGCAGCGCATGGGCTTCGAGGTCTTTCTCGAAGTCCAACGCCGCGCCACACAAGCCTGTGAGGTAGGCCTTACCTTGTTCCACAAGCATCAAGAGTCTGGTATTCGTGCCCTCGTCGGTTACGCCGTCAAGATGGAGCGTGCTACGCACGTCATCGATGAGCGCCATCATTAAGCACCTACGCCACCGGAGGTTACGGTGTTAACGGTAGGATGTACTGGTTTGAGCCCGGAAATGTCAGCATAATAGAATGCATTGTTATCCTTAGGAGTACCGTTACCGTAGAGCTTCACCTTATAAACGCGTTGGTCGTCTAAGAACTTCACGTGGTCGGAGTCTTCAATCTTGCCACCTTGGTCGGAGCAGAGTCCGAAGAAGTACTTCTTGTCAATACCGAAGATGGCCTTGTCTGCTGCCACTGCATTGGATTGGATGACTCTAGTAGGGAATGGGAAGGACTGAACATAGACGCCGTTCGCATTCATCTGAGTGACTGCTGGGTACACCTTGCTCAAGTAGGTGGCGGGGTTAACGATCATGATCACCTCGTCCACGTTACGGCTACGTTCGGTACCGTTTGCAGAGTCTGCCGGATGGGTTGCAAGCTGCTTCAAGATAGTCGCATAGGTGGCAGGATCAAGTGCGGTGATAGCTTTTGCACTCTTTGCCGGATAGCCAGTAGAGATGTTAAAGCTCTTAGAGAGGTCACTCACCATGCCGGTAGGCTTATCAACGCCGTTCCCGTTGATAATGCCATCTTCCAAACCTTCAGCGATGGCTTCGGAGAGCACGGTGCGCACGTAATTATCAAGCCATACCGGACCGAGGTCGAGCACGCCGTTAGATACAGGCAAGAATGCAGAGAGCTTGCCGGCAGTAAGCACGATGGACTTGAAGCCGGAAGCGAGTTCCTTAGTGATAGCATCGTCAATCTTGCCCCAAGTAGCGAGTTTTACACCGTCAGCGTTATATACGAGCTCGGCACGTGCAGGTGCAGTGACCATTTCAACACATTCGAGGAGTGGATGGTTCACAGTGAGGTCTTCAAATACACGCTCAATGATGGTGTAAGGAAGCGGCACGTTGCTCACGCCTTGCGAGAAGCCTTCACGAACCAATTCGGTGAGCGCGTTGTAGAACTTGGCTTCATCGCTAGTGAGTTGTCTGTTGCCGCGAGCCATGAGGATGTCCTCATCGCGAGTGTTACGAGCACGTTCGAGGATGTTTGCCTCAGTTTCAGCTGCAATTTGCGCCGCACGTTGTTCTACGAACGCCTCGATGCGCTCTTGCACGTCTTTCGCAGCAAGCCCATCATCAGAGAGGTTTAAGGTTGCTTTATCGTTGTTAATCATGTTGTTGTCTCCTTTCATTAGCTAAACATGTCGAGGAAATTGTGAGGCTTTTCGTCCTCCTCTTCCTCTTCAAGTTCCAATTCTTCGACCTCTACGAACTCCACAAGGTCGTTGATGAGGTCACGAGAGCGTTGCAATGCCTTGATGGCATCATCTGCACGCTGAGAGGTCTCGCCAATGCCTGCCGCTTCAATGGCTGCATCTCTGTCGATGGTGCGCTCAAGCACCACGTCAGCGAGGCCGTATTCCACGCACTGCTCAGCAGTGAGCCATGTTTCGGCGTCCAGCAGCTCTGTGAGCTTGTCATAGTCGAGCTTCTCGCCTGCCTTCTCAAGATACACAGTTTTGTTGGCCTCCATGAGTACATCGAGGTCGTCTGCCATCTTGCGAAGCTCGGCGGCATTGCCGGACATCCACGTCCACATGTTGTGCAGCATCATGGTGGCGTTCTTAGGCATGCGCACTTCGTCCCCTGCCATTGCAATGACGGAGGCGACGGAACATGCGAATCCATCCACAGTTACGATGACCTTGCCAGGGAAGCGGATAAGCTGGTTAGCCATTGCAGTACCTTCGAATACATCGCCGCCCATGCTGTTGATATAGACGTCAATGGCTTCGGCATCCTTGTTGGCATCGAGGAATTGTTGCATTCCCTTAGCGGTATTGCCGTCTTCCTCGTTCATCCAGTTCTTGTAGGTCTCGTAAATGTCGCCATAGATATAGAGAGCCGGACGCTCAGCGCCTTCCTCTCCCTTCTGTAAGAATTTCATTCTAAACTTGTTCTTCTCCACTCTTAACACCTCCCTTCGCTTCGTCAGAATCGAGCCATTCGATGCCGACGTAGTTCTTAGTGATGAGTCGTCTTTCGCCAAGCTCACCGCCTACCGGTTCGCGACCAAGGATGCGCATATTGTCGTCCAATGTGTTCGCACCGATGCGAGTCAACACCTCGAGCGCGTTCGCCACATCCTTGAGGTCGGTATATGCAACCGTTGACACGTCGATGAATAGGCGTCTGCCTGCAAGGTATTGCTTGCGACCGTAGAGCTTGCGATTGATTTCATCCGAGATAATATTGACGATTGGCTTGATGCACTGCGTCATGGTAAGCCTCCAAGCGTCATCAATGCCTGCAATGTCACCGATGAGCAGCTTCGGCGATATTTGGAACGCCATCGCAGTGAGCGAGATACCCTCCTGCATGAGCGTTTTGATCTCCGTCGCTGCGTTGTTGCTCGTACCATTAGATGTGCGTGATACGTCCTCGTACTCTACATCCTTGCCAATTGGCAGAGCATTCGACTTGCCCGGCTCAAGGAAGTCCTTCAGGTTATTGTTCACCAATTCCTGAACGGCCTTGTTGAAGTCGCTTGTGAGCTTCAGAGATGCCGGTTGCTTAATGAGTACCTTGGTGTCGCTCAGTCTCAGGTAGTTGTCCTTCGCTGCGCCTATCATCTTCACAAGGTCGGCGTAGATGCCGTCCACATAAGTGCTGAGCCCTAGGTTGTTCCACTGGAGGAAGAACACATCGGACTCGTAGAAGGTATCGTTCAACACATAAGGACGTTCTTGCCCTATCGTCACATTCCTGTATTCGTTCGGCCTCATGGAGTTCTCGATGCGGTCGTAGCTCTCGGCGACGTGGTATTCGCCACGGTTAGCGCCTGACTTGATTTTCACAATGAGGCACTCATTTTCAGCCACGAGCTTTTCCACTACACGACGCCAGAACGCCGTGGATGACGTGTTTTGATTCGGTTCCACGTTGAAGCGGTACGACTCCTCGCTGAGTACTTCCTTGCCGTCTTGAAACGTCTTGAAGGTAGCCAAGGAAATCACCGAGGCAACGAAGTTAATGCAGCTATTGACTGCAAGGTATTTGTAGGAGGCCGTAGCAAGCGCCTCTCGCTGTGATGCAATTTGTGCCGGTTCTTGTCCGGTCGAACTATTTCCAAAAAAGAAAGCATTCAGCCATGTTCCTAGTCCCATCTATTCACCTCCTCAGAATAATGGTTTCATTTCGATTGGTTCTTGATTGCCGTAACAGTCAGGCAGGTCTGCGACGCCATTCAGTGCATGGGTAAGCATGAAGAATCCGTCGGTCTTGCGAAGCATTGGCTCCACCTTGACGAATTGCACGTTCCCCTTCTTGTCCATCTCCTGTCGCACGTTGTTGATGTACCATCTCATCGTTGGGTTGTCGCCAAATACAAGGCGATGTTCTGCGAATAAGCTGTCCAGAAGAGGAGAGAGGATGGTGTGCGTTCTTGCACCTGAGCGCACCGAGGTTAGTGGCATCCCTGCTTGCTCAAATGCTTGCTCCAGTAATGCACGCCGATAGTCGTCGGCTTTGATGTCAATAATGTCGTATTTCCTCGATTGTTCCACGAACCAACCGGCAACGACCTCCGGCGTAATGGTGTCTGTCTGCACGATGGTAATGAGTCCACGCTCAGCCATTTCTTCGACTGGGAACTTGATGTGCCTGCTCTCCATCTGCAATGCGAGGTGACAGACGAAGGTGTGCTCCATGAGGTAATAGGTGCCTTCATAGAGGAAGAGCAGTCCAACGCTACAGAAATCTTTTACACTCGCATAGTCAACGGCACCGATGCACGGCATGCTCTTGAGCATCTCGTACGGTATCGGTCTATTGGTTGCAAGAACTTGCTCAGCCGTTGCTACCGTGTTGAAGGTATCCTGCGCCGGGCAGTTCATGCGCTTAGTGAGGAATTCCACCGCCGAGGATGGTCGGTACTTCGTCTTCGCGTAGTCCTTGTGCATCTGCTGCTCCAGTATCGGCATATACGGCAGCGAAGGGTTTGCCTTCACCCAGTTCTCCGGATTAGCAGCCTCTTCCTTGTCGTCTATCTTGTAGATCAACGGCAGCATGCCGAGGTCTGTCACCTTGCCGTCTAGGACGTCATGCGCAATCTGCAGCTGCTGGTCGAGCACACCACCGCGCACATGCCCGTTCGTTGTGATGTAAATGATGCGAGAGTGCTTGCACTTACCGAAGCCACTCGTGAACACGTTGAACATGTCCCAATTCTCGTACTCATGAATTTCGTCGAATATGAGGCAGGCCGAGCGCTTGCCGTCCTTGGTTCTTGCGTTGGTCGTGTTGTAGTTGATTTCCGAACCGGTTCGCAGGTTGGTAATAACAGACTTCTTGGCGTCGAATTGCTTCTTGAGTTTGCCGGACTTGTCGCCACGCACGAGCTCATACACGTCATCAAACGAGGTCTTTGCCTGCGCTTCACTGTTGGCAATGATGTCGATGTTGTAGCCGTCTACACCATGTGCAGCACTTGCAAGATAGAAGAGCAGCGCCGACACAAACCCGTTCTTGCCGTTCCCTCTCCCCATGAGAAGAAGGAATTCGTCGAAGATGACCGTGTCGCTCCTGTCGTCGTAGCAATGCATGCAAGCGACCACGAAGCGTTCCCACGGCAGCAGCTTGAATCCGAAGTATTTCTCCATGAGTTCGACCGCTCGGTCTATCATGTCAGACTCTATCCGGACGAACGGCTGCGAGAGCTTGCGCCGGACGTACCCTGCCGCTTGATGTATCTCCTTCGACTGCCGTCCTTCTTCCATCTCCACGAGGTAGGCGTCAATGAATGGGTGAAACTTAGAGTCCGTCATCGGTCTCATCTTCTTCCTGGTCCTCTACGATGTCGGACGGTTCAACCTTCAGGTAGTTTAGTATCTTGAGCATCTGGGCGTTCGTCTTCACGAGCGAGTCCACGCTGTCGTTCTTCTTCAGTCCAAAGCTGTTCTCGCCATTCTGCCATCGCACTTGCACACCACGCTCGGCGATGTCCTGCAATAGCATGTCTTTGACGCGCCACAGATTGCCGTAATCCGCCGCCAAGTCGAAGAGAGGGTAATCGGTCACTGGGTCGTTCCCTCGAGCGATTAAGATGGCATTCAGAGCCTTCTCGACCTTTGTCGCGTTATTCCATTGCGCCATCTCATCACCTCCCCTCTCACATGAGCTAACGCCGTATAAATAAATTGTCGAGGGTGCGGGCGGTCTTTTGTTTTTAGCCAAAAATCCGTTTTTTTGACCCGGGGGTAGTCTCACCACCATTCTGGAAACCGCTCATCCTCTCGCCGTTGCCTGCCGTGATGCTTCTCATGGCATTCTCTGCACAGACTCACCAAGTTATCAAGCTCGTACGCCTTATCCGGTCGCTCATCTGCTGGCACGATATGGTGTACGGTCGTAGCCTTCACGGCCTTGCCTTCAGCTGCACACCATTGGCACTCGTAGTGGTCGCGTGCCAGTGCTTGCTTTCTTAGTCTTGTCCATCTGCCCGACTTATAATCCATCTATATCTACCTCCTAAAAAAGAAAACCCAGCCGGATACCCGACTAGGTTCGTGAGGTTCTATGAACTTGTCTGTCTCAAATGTAGGAGGCGAACTAAATAGCATTGCTCGCTTATTGGTTCATCTTAATGATATACCGTTTCAATCCTATTATGTTCTATCATTTACTATTATTCGTTATCATTTACTATTATTTACTATCATTCATTATCATCTTTCACAAGAATAGCCAGCGACTTCTCGGCTGATGCGATGAGTTTATAAACATGGCTCTCGCTATAGCCCAATGCCTCTGCTATCGCCTTCGGATGCCTGTGCATGATGTACCGTTGAGAGAGCACATTTCTCTCTATTCGGTCCATCTTATCAAGATACCCCCTTAGCCAGTTGATGCGCTCCTGTAGCTGCTTCTGCTTCGCTGCGAGCTTCTCCGTCTCCGCTTGAATGTATTGCTCGACCACGTTGAGCCTTGCAGCATCTGCTCGCTCTCTTACTCTCATGCTATCCGTCGGTCTTGCTGCCGTATTGACAGCCTTGTCCCTGTACTCTTGCACCTCAATAACTAGGTCGTCGACGTCATGCCATAGATCATCTATCCGCCTCAGAATCTCCACCACTCGCATCCTCCTCTCGCTTCCTACTCTCATACCAATAACAATCCGCTGCCGTCATCATTTCATACGGCTCTACCTCTCTGCCCATCATGCTGCAATAGCCATGCGCTGCGTGGTAGCGTTGGCAGTTCTCACACGTCGTCATGCCTATACCTCCAGCGCATACTCGATGTCCTCGAGCAGACTGTCGAGGAATCCGAAATGATACTGCTCCATCATTCGGTCGAACGCTTCGCCAAATCCTTCATTCTTCGCCCTCATCTTCAGGTAGTTGATGTGCATGAGGTCCTCCAGCGTGATGCCGTGCTGATAGCAAGCAAGGGCGACGTAATGCAGCACATCACCCAGTTCATTCAATGCAGCGCCTTCGTTGTACACCTCGTCCTCGTACCTCCACTTGCGCACAAGTTGCAAGTACTCGCCTGCCTCGCTTGCAATACCCATCGCTGCCTCAGTTGGTACCATGCCGCAATGGTTCAGATCATGGTGCTGTATCATCAATTCTTCGAATTTTCTTTGCATAGTTGTTCCTCTACTTTCTAAAACGGCAAATCCTCATCGCTAAAGCTAACAGGTTCGCCATACTGACTCCCCGGCGCCTGCTGTGTTGCCTTCTTACCACCATCACTCTTGTTGCCAATAAACTCGATGCGGCTCGCCAACACCTCAGTTACATAACGCTTACTGCCATCTTGCGCCTCGTAACTTCTCGTCTGCAAGCTCCCCTCAACAGCAATCTGGTCACCCTTACCCTTATACTGAGCTAGATTTTCAGCCGACTTGTTCCACACTACCACACTGATAAAATCCGCGCTCTTGTCGCCTTCCTTGCTGTAACGATCTACAGCCACCGTCACGTTGGCAACCGCCGAACCACTCGGCGTATACTTCAACTCAACATCTTTGGTCAACCTACCAATCAAAATAACCTTATTCACTCACTTACCTCCATTCAGCTTAGTAGCCATCCAATCAATCCCTAGTGCATTCTTATGCATCGTTGTGTTATACCCGGATTTTGCTTTTACTAGATAAAAATCCGCATATTCTCCTACAACCTTCCCGGTAAAAACCTTAAATCCCCTTAAATCCGTTTCCCTAGGCTTACCATTCAACTTGCCTGTGCAAGACAACACCGGCGTGAAGCGATACCTCTTACCAACCCTTAACCGCACAGGCTTCGCCTTAGGCGGTTCCGGATACTGTGCAAACGCCATTATTACACCTCCATGAAATCAAAGAAGCCGCCGTAAATATGCAAAAACAACTTCTTTTTCAGCTTATACACATCCGTCTTCATACCCTTCACGTCTTCAACCACCCATTTTCCAAGGGCAATGTCCAAATACTTGAAATCAGCCACATATTCAATTTTGCGAATGGTTTTCCCTTTGTGCTTGAAGCTCTCTTGAAGTTCAAAGCGCGGTTGCAATTCCAACCTGTCAATTTTTCCGACACGTTGAAGCTCTTTTAATTCCTTGTACCGCATCGCTTCCTTCTTGCTGTCGAAGGTTATTCCATCGACAGCCGTTTTCTTTGCATGGTATTTGTGCGTCATTCTCTCTCCTTCCATATCGGCGGTTCTAAATCCATTTTCGCCCCACAGTCAGTGCAATATGCCCACTCTGGTTCTCCGTCTGCATGATGTTCGCATTCACAATTGCTACATTCGAATACATCGCAAACTATCTGCACCTCTCCGTATTCATCCTCTGCGTACCCGTCGCCTTCGACGCCAATCCAGTAAGCATGCGCAACAGGTGCAACATCAAGGACGGTAAGTGCATCAATGTACATCTCAATGGCGTCTATCGCTTCATCTTTTGCATCAACAGCATCTCTCACGGCTCGCAACGCCTGTCCTTTAGTAATGTATTCCACCTCTCACACCTCCTAACACACAAGTTCCACCTTGCACTCATCCTGCAACATCTTGCGCAAATCCGCAAAACTTACATACCGCTCTCGCACGCATTCAAACTGAAACGCCACCTGTTGCTTTAGCCGTTGCAAACGAACCTTGCCCCAGCCTTGTTCGCTAAGCACAGTAAAGGCGCAAATTAACGATGCCCTCAAACCATCTTCCGTTGCCTTACGCTGTGCACGCTTCAACTCTGCCAAAGTAGCACGACCAATCGGCCTATCCCGCTTTAATTGGTTATCCATAACCACAACGCCGTACTTCTTTCGCAACGTTTCCTCAAGCTCCAAGATGTTCACCCTGTGCCATGCCACATCTCCGGACAGCTCGTTCAATCGGTTAAAGAACACTTCCATGCGCTTGCGTCCCCATCCATGCTTGTCGTGGAGCACAGAGAACATCACAACAAGCGCCGCTTCAATGCCATTACCCGTTGCCTCCTGCTTAGCGTCCTCCACGTTCTTCGACGTTGCTAACCTTTTGCGCGGATTTGTCCTCTTCTTCTTCGCCATTACTACACCCCAATTCATTCACCAAATACCGAATATAATCACGATTATGCTTCGTCGCCAACCACCACATCACAACCCACGCTACAAGCGTACAGATTGCCGTCAGCATAAACATAAACCCAAGCTGAACCATATCACTCCTCCAAACCGCTAAAGTCTCTAAAACCCTCTTCACTCATATAACGCACCTTCTTACCCGACGCCACCACCGGCGAATAATTGCCGGCAGTGTAATCAAGATAGCGCCCATTGAACCACGTCGAGCCATTTAGCCACGGCTTGTCGTTAACTCGCACCTCTTGCACATAACGATTAATAGCTTCAGCCATTTCCTGCACACTCACATCAAGCAACTTGCGCTTCGTCTTGTCACTCACTTGATTCTTACCACGCTTGTGCGGATATAATGCCCACAGCTTCTCAAAATGCGCATTCGCTTCTTTTTTTGATTTCTGAGAAAGCGGTTCGACGGCAGTCGAACACTCTGCACCGCAATCACTAGATGCCGTTGCTACTTTCTCTTTTTTTCTTTTCTCTTTATTATTAACATTGACATTTACATTATCATTTACATTATCATTTACATTATGCTTAGCATTGCTAGCATTTGCTTCGTTTGCTTGGCATTGCTTAGCATTGCTAGCATTTGCTTCATTGGTGTTAGAGGCTTTTTTTCTTCCTCCCTTTGCGCCTGCCACTGCTCTCTTGGCTCTCGTTTCCTCCCACTTCGCAATATTATCCAGAATATTCTCCTGAATGGTAGTGAACACAAGGTCCTCAACAAAATCAAGCTCCGGCATTTCCTCCTCACCAATCAATGCGAAGATAGCGTGGAAAATATGGTCACGCTGTTCCATGTTCAACTTCTTGAGCACACGCCAGTGAGTAGCATATAGGAGTACGCTCTTCTTTTCTTCCTTAGTAGCCATCATGTCCACCTCCCAATTGCTCATTACTCTGAATCCTCTTCCTGCTTCCCTTCCTCCATTGCCTCAAGAATCTCCTCAGCCAACAACTCCAACTCGTCCATCACTCCACCTCACTCGGTTGCGGATTATCATGACCAAGCAACAACTGACTCACCAGCTCAAGATAGCTTTGCTTATGCTCCATCGGCACATCCCTCGGATTATCCGCCTCAAACGCCATCGCAGCCTTACGCATACATTCCTTGACGTGCATACCATCGTTCCCAGAGCCAATAAAACGCTTGTAAATCGCATTTGCTTCATCTCCGAGTCTCTTAATACCATCGTCGGGCAAATCCTCACCAGCGTAAATATAAAGCCCCAAACCATGACGCGCACACGCCTTTGTTAAACTGCGCTGAATCGCCTTATTCACATCGAACGACGTCACCTTATCCAACGGAATCGACTTATTGCGATGATCCAACACCGGCAACTCTTCGATGTGCTCAATCCCATTCACCGTAACACCCGTCTTAACCCAACAAGTGCGCCCATCCGTGTGATAATTCCAACCATCCGCGTTTTCGTAAATGGCATAAGTCGCATCCGGATGCAAACGCTTCACCTCTGTCCAAGCCCAGGCCCACGATAAATACGTGAGCCCGGCTTTCTTCTCTGTATGTTCGTTCACATCCACCGCATTCAACTCGAGAAAATAGTTATCACTCATTATTACCACCATCCGTAGTGCTCACCTTAACGCTGGTCTTTTCCTCCACGGTCACACCGGGAACAATTTCCCCCGTAGATTCATCCACATAATGACCATTCGCCACCGTGAAAACTTTCTTCAAGTCCGCCTTCTTCAAGCTTTCCTCCACCTTCACCAACTCGCTTCGTCCCGTTGCCTTCAACCACTCCACCGTTGCGGTTTCATCGTTCCACGTTGGGCTTTTCGTCGTGCGCTGCGTTACCTTACCCCATGGCGTTTTCAGCTGATAACGTGGATTCTTTGCGCGCTGGTGGTTGTAATAGCCAATCACCAAACGTTCAAAGAAAGCCTTCCTTTCCTCCAACGCCTCAGCACGTGCACCATAGTAAACATTAAGACGTTCAATCTCAGCATCCTTGACAGCCTTCAGCTGTCCAAGTTCCGCCTCCAAACGCTGGCAAACCCTCATGTATATGTTGGCTTCCAGTTCATCGCGAACAGTTAAACTGTCGCGTGTGTCAGGAAACGCCTCATAAACCTGCAACACACTATCAATTTCTTCATCATAAAAACTCATGCTTCCACCTCCAATTCCCTAGCAACACAAAACGCCACCGACCAGAACACATTAACAATTTCATCGCCTGTTAGCCCAGCACGCAGCAACGCGCTAACAACCTCAAGCGCTACATCCTGCACCACAACATGCTTAGTAATATCCGCCAACAAAAACGGCTTCTCACCATTCACCAAATCAACAACACTGCCACGCCACCACATTGCACCAAGCTTGCAAAGCGCGAATTTCTCCGCTAAATAAATCTTATCTTCCATCAAAAACTTACCTTCCATCCGATAACCTCCCATGTTATAGTTAAATCGTACATTTTCCCTTGCCGTCATCGTGTTAGCGCACGCTGGCGGCTTATTTTTTTGCAATATGCTCAATAAAACGAATAGGCATATACCACTCCTTCCCATCCGTCAACAAAACAAGCCCCTCCGCATTGATATGCCTTACCAAGCCCCATTTATAATGCCCACGAGCATCAAGCAATTGCACCTCATCCCCCTCATTAACCTCACCAAGCTTCTCATGCCCCTCATTATCCATAAGCACCAACACACGACGCTGCATTAATTGCATTACCTTCTCCCTCTCTTCTCGCCTAAAACCGGCAAATAATCATCAAAACACCACAGCAAGCAAAAGCCAAGCGCCACAACCGCAAACGTTGCCCACAACCCATTACAGCTCTCTGCCAAATAGCTTAAACATAAAAGTTGCAGAAATAACATAAAGCTTCCTGCGCCTATGATTAACTCTAAGGCTTCTTTAGTCATTTCTCTCACCCCCTTGCCCACTTCGTCATCACATCCACCTCGCTGATGATCGCCTCATCAACAGCACCAATCAAATTCGCCAACACCTCCACATGAGACGCCGGCAAACTCTCATCATCAAAACACGCCTTCGCCAGCTTCTTCTTCACCGCCAGCAACACCTCAAGACGCGCTTCACTTCTCACATTAGCCACAAAAACACCTCCTAAACCGCTCTACCCTTGTGCTTAACGTAATTCTCCACATCCTTCAGGAAATAAAACCGCTTATTCCCCATCGGACGATACGACACAAGCCCATCCTCACGCATCCGCCGAAGCGTCTGACCCGACACCCCAAGCATCTCCAACACCGCCTCCTCGCTCAAAATATTGTTCTCACCCTGCTGTTTCAACAAAGGCTGTAACTCCTTCACCACCGCTTGGGTGATCGCCTCAGCAATCGTTACTTCCAAAGACATAACACCCACCTCCAACTACGCCATCTCCTGCATCTGCTCCACCAAAGGCAACACTCCGTGCTCCTTCAGCAAATCATAAATAAACAAACGTCCCTTCTGTGTCCAATAGGTATGCACGCTCGTGTGAACATCGCCGTCCTTACCAAGATGCGTATTTGTGCGCGTACTTGTGTAACCTTGCTCTGCATAACGCTGATAAAGCAACCAAGTACCACCTTGTTTGTACTGCACACCATGCTCATGTAAGTATTGATTCATCTTCTTAGCGCTCCAGCCGTAATCCTTGGCGATGACAGACACAGACAGCGCATCCTTGCAATTCAGCACCACATCGTAATAACTCACCTTAGGTTGCAACTCCGCAATCTGCTGCGCCTGCGCAGCGTTTAACTCCTCTAGCGCTGCAGTTTCACGCTTCACCTTCTCCAACTCTTTGTTGGCAATGCGCAATGCTCTAGCCATCACCGCCTCCGGTGAGTTCCACGCTTCTTCCACCTCAATAAAGTATTCTCGGAACTTACGCCCAATCTCAGTGCGCTGAATCATACACAGCTGTTTCGCCATGTCAATGGTTAGCTGGTGATTGGTTGATTGACGGCCTCCAGTACTTTCGCTCAAAAATGAGCAAAAGTCTTTTCCTTCGGCAAAACCGTATTCACACATTCTTGGGAACCAGTCTTTATACGCCGTTTTCACTCCCAAAGCTTTGTGCAAATCTCGCCCCAACACCGTTGGGCGTTCACTGTCATAATTGATATTTAGTAATTCATTCATAAAAAACCTCCTCTTTTACTAAATCAACTTAAACTTGATTATTAAGGTAAAAAAATATAATCCAACGGCATTTTGTACAATTTACATAATTTTTGAAGCTCTACTGCTGGTATAGCAGTTTTACCGTTTTCCCAGTTAACTATTGTCTGTTTCCCTTTACCAACCATCTTTGCCACCTCTTCTTGAGTCATTCCTGCGTTAACTCTTGCAGCTTTTAACGAAATTTTTAACGGATCCACCTTATCACTCCTTTCGGTTAAGCTCTAAAACAAGGATAAATCAACTTAAACTTGATGTCAATACCAGAAGTGAAAAAAATTGATTTTATTTGTTGTTTTATTCAATTTTAAGTTTTATAATAATTAAGTAAAAGGAGGTGAGTTTGGATGGAGGACACAAAACTTTTAACTCAAATATTTAGCAAAAATTTAATACAACAGTTAGCTAGACGAGATATGGCGCAAAATGAACTAGCCAAACAATTAGGAGTTAGTGCAACAGCGGTAAACAATTGGTGCAAAGGACACTCAATGCCTCGAATGGACAAAATAGATAAGATATGTGCAATTCTTAGAATACAACGCTCCGATTTACTACAAACTAAAAAATCACCAAATACCGCCTTTGAATCGTTTAGACTTCCTGTTATCGGCTCTATTGCTGGTGGAGTTCCAATTGAAGCTGTAGCAGATTTCAGTACTGAAGACTGGGAAGAAATCCCAGCTGGTTGGATGACAGGTGATCACGAATACATTGCACTACGAGTAAAAGGAGATAGTATGGCTCCACGCATCACAGATGGCGATGTAGTTATTATTTTAAAACAGCCTGATTGCAATAATGGCGATATCTGCGCCGTGTATGTCAATGGTTATGAAGCAACATTAAAAAAAATATTAAAGCAATCTAATGGTGGTATTGTTTTACAACCATTAAATCCAGCATACGAAGCCAAAGCGTACAGCAAAAAAGAATGCGAAGAACTACCCGTTGTTATTCTTGGCCGTGTAATTGAATTACGAGGCAAGTTTTAATTTGCATCTTCATTTGAACCTAATATAAAAAAGGAGAACTAAAAATGAATTTTAAGCGAAACTACTTATATTTTCTAACTGGGTTTTTAGCTATTATTGGACTTGGAGCCGGTGACACTGCAACAACAGTCTTTTTAAGTGGATTAGGCCTTTTTGGCATTTATTGCGTTTACTCTTTACATCGAGACAAAATCACAGCCTTACAAAAAACTCAAGTAGCTCAGTCAACGATTGTAGAAATGAAAAAACTGATGGACTCTGGCATAACAACCATTGATACGAGCGAAATTGATGCAATAGCTCAAAAAATGGAACAATCACTAAAACAGAACCGCGATTTACTTGTTAAAAGTAATAAAAATTTAGGCAGCAAACGAGAACTAAAAGACGAAAACGACCAACTCAAAAAAGAAATTGAACGCTTGAATGCACTCGTTGATCCTAATGCTCAAAAAGCCGAAGATGCTAAACAACTATTATCTTCCATTGAAGAAACAATTACACAAAAACGCTCAGAACTTCATGAAGTATCAGAAGAATTAACTGAAAAAGAAAAAGTCGTCAAACTCTACGACGATGACATTCAAATGATTGAATTCGGTCTTTATAAACCAGTCTATGACTTTGCTAACTCAGAACTCTACAAAAACCGTTTAGACGTTGTTCGTCAAGAACAAAAGAACATGATAAAGAATAACACCGCCGCCTACTACCCTGAAAACCTAACCCTCAGCGGTAGCGCCAAACAAGGGCAAGCTATGGTCAAAGATAACGTAAAACAAATCTTACGTTCTTTTAATAACGAATGTGATGTATTGATTAGCAAAGTTAAATTCAATAACATAGACGCATACAGACAACGCATTATCAAATCGTTTGAACAACTTAACAAATTAAACGCACGATTAAACATCGAAATCACTGAACAATATTTGAACAGCAAACTTGATGAACTCACGTTATCGTATGAATATGCACAAAAGAAACAAGAAGAAAAAGAACGTGCCAAAGAAGAACGTGAAAGACTCCGTGAAGAAGCAAAGCTTCAAAAAGAAATCGAGGAACAACGCAAAGCGCTTGAAAAAGAACAACAGCAATATCTCCGCGCACTTCACTCTCTGGAAACTCAACTCCTTGCAAATCCAGAAGACACAGACTTATTAGCAAAGAAAGCTGAACTCGAAGGAAATCTTGACGAAGTTAAAAAAGGCATTGAAGATGTTGATTATCGTGAAGCCAATAAACGCGCTGGTTATGTATACGTTATCTCAAACATTGGTAGCTTTGGTGAAAACATCTATAAAATCGGTATGACACGAAGATTAGAGCCTATGGACCGTGTTAACGAGCTTGGCGACGCCTCTGTTCCTTTCAACTTTGACGTTCACGCCATGATCTTCTCCAACGATGCCCCAGCACTTGAAAATGCACTACACCATGCCTTTGAAGACCGCCGCGTCAACATGATTAACAACCGCAGAGAATTTTTTAATGTTACCCTCGAAGAAATTGAACAAGTAGTAAAAGAAAATTTCAAGGAACGCACAGTAGAATTTACTCATGTTCCTGAGGCAGAACAATTCAGAGAATCAGAAAGAATGAGAGCACAATAAAAAAGAGCCAACCACACGGTCAGCTCTTAGAATATAAAACACCGTGTAACGCTTTGAAACTTACTTAAAAAGAGGTGTATCGCTTTGTCTAAAGATTTAACTTCATCAAAACTTGATAGACAAAATATATTGAACAACGAGCTAGCACTAAATGAAATCAAACCTCGTTGCGGAATAGATGGCATCATATGGAATGATACGCTATATATAACAAAAGAAATGACAGCTTCATATTTTAATGTGGATATTCGTACCATTAGTCGTTATCTTGAGCAGTACAACGACGAGTTAACACAAAATGGATATACAGTATTACGTGGAAATAAATTAAAATCATTCTTAACTGCAGCAAGAAATTCTGGTAAGGACATTAATGTCCCTACCAAAACAACCGTGCTTGGTGTTTTTGATTTCCGTTCATTCTTAAATATGGCAATGCTTTTGTCAGAAAGTGAAACCGCGCGAGCACTTAGACAACTCATGCTCGATATCGTTATTGATCTAATCAATCGAAAAACAGGCGGCGGAACAAAATACATAAACCAACGAGACAAAGATTTTCTTTTCTCATCTTTGCAAGAAGAAAACTATCGCCGTAATTTTACAGATGCTCTAAAAAATTGCGTCGAGGACGACCAATTCAAATACGCTCGATTTACAGATATGATTTATGTAAGTATCTTTTGTGAAAAAGCAAAAGAATATAAAAAAATCCTCGACCTAAAAACCAAAGACAAAGTCCGCGATACTTTTTATAGTGAAATATTAGATATTATTGCATCATATGAAAATGGACTCGCTGACGAAATCCGTAAACATTCCCAAAAACTCGGGCGCCGTCTTACTCGAAAAGAAACTGAAGATATCTTCCATGAATTTGAAAATATGGCATTATGGAAACCACTTATTCAGCGTGGACGAACGAAAATGGCCAGTAGAGACATGGCACTGAGAGACGCATTTCATTACCAATTATCAGAATATATCAAACCTCTGGATAATGATGAATATCAAAAATTCTTAGGAGAGGCCAGCGAGGAATTGGAGCGCTTGATGAAAGAAAATCAAGACGTTCTAAAACGTCTTAGGGAGCGCTAGAAAATGGATAGTATACTTTATATCAATCTCGAACAAGCCGTATCCATTCATGAAAAAACCATAAAATATAGTGGTGGCGGTATTTGTGCAAGCTATGACCTGGGAAAACTAGATAGTGTATTGCAAAATATACAAAATGATATTTACTATCCAACTTTTTCTGATAAACTTACTCATCTTTTCTTCTGCATCTGTAAATTTCATTGTTTTGCAGACGGTAATAAAAGACTTGCAATCGCATTATCTGCCCAGTTTCTTTTGCAAAATGGATATCTTTCTATTGCTTCTAGCTTTTTTATATAATGGAAAATATCAGCTACCATGTTGCAGCCGGAAATATTGATAAAGATCTGCTTCATAAAATTATAGATTCACTTCTAACAAACACATATGATACTGACGAAGTATTGAAACTTGAAATTTATAATGCCATAAATACTTAAAAAAACAAAAAAGCCGCCCTGCTACCAACAGAACGGCTCTAATAAAAAGAGGTATGCTTACGCCTACCAATATCCAAAAATAGTATAGCATACCTCTTTGTTTCCTGCACCCAAAATCAGGCAAGGAGGTATTTTTTTATGGCAATCGAAACCTATAAACTCTCAGACGGCTCTACACGTTACAAAGCCGTCGCCTACCTAGAAGGCAACCAAAAGACTACCAAACGCGGATTTAAGACCAAAAAAGCCGCTAAAAAGTGGATAGCAGAACAGCAAGTACTTGGTAAAGAAAAACCAAAATCACTACTCACCTATGGCGAAGTCGTGGGCATGTGGTTAGAAGCCAGCAAGCCAACAGTCAAAGCGTCTACATATTGCACAATGACGACAGACATCAAAGCATCCTTTAAGTATATTGACCCCAGTACTCTAATATCCGCAATCACGACTGAAGACATATCTCGACTGGCACAAGCCTACGCCGTGCAATACTGCCAAAGCAAAATAAAACTCAATCGAGTGGAAAACGTCTTTAAGTACGCCGTTTTAGAAGACATCATCGAAGACACACCATTTAGGAAGCTGCGCAAGCCAAAGCAAAAGAAGAAAAGCAAAGACAATACCCTAACATGGTCTACCGACGACCTCACAAACTTCTTAAACGCCTGCCAAAACGACCCACGTGCGATTATTTACCCACTCTTCAGAACACTCGCCTACACCGGCATGCGTCCGGGTGAATTGGCAGGTCTCAAATGGTCAGACATTGACGGCAACCTACTGCACATTAAACGCACCCTCACACGCAACGAAAACAACCAATACATCATGGGTGAGGATGCAAAGACCAATACCTCTACCCGTACCATCTCCATCGATGACGAAACCCTACGCACCCTCTTGGAATGGAAAAAGCTCTGCCCATCTCATGAGCGCATGTTCCCAACGACACCAAGCACCATTTACATCTGGATGCAAAACATCCTCAGCAAAAACCCAAACATCCCACCAAGCTCCCCACACAAACTCCGCCACCTCCACTGCACCATCTTGCTGGACGCAAAAGCCAACCTCAAAGACGTACAAGAAAGAATGGGACACGCCACCCCAAAAACAACCCTCAATGTCTATGCACATTCAAACAAAAATAATACCCTCTCATCCGATTTCTTCACCAACGCCCTAGAACACACAACATTATAAATTATGGGTCGCGTGGGTTGCTTGTGGGTTGAAAACTTGTTAAACAGAGACAAAAACAGTAAAAACGCCAAACTGAGAAACCGCTTAATAAAGCCGTTTGTAACAGTTTGGCATTTATTTGTAATTTCAAATTTTTATTACCCTATAATATATCCGAATTATCGGCATATGCCGTTTACAAGCTTCATATTATCACCGTAGTTGACATATGTCAATAATAATTCACTATATTGATTAGGAGTTTAAGCAACCCATTCATTTACATCTAAGTTTTATCCATTTCGTTTGAAATGCTTCACCTAATTTTATCAAGTAATCTGTACACACAAACGCTGTTCTATTTAAGTACATAAATCAAAACCACCCTTCAAAAGGGTGGTTTGCTCTGGGGCTATAATCCCATAGGAAAGGCGAGCGCCTCAAGGCGCTCGCCTTCACTTATGTTCAGGCGCATTGCCCTTGCCTCTTTAACTTGCCCCACAAAGG
>OLPO01000272.1_pt1 | contig 44331 bp, 30 predicted proteins | sample 1672831 | NCBI WGS metagenome assembly OLPO01 (sample SAMEA3136728, study PRJEB25190) | human gut metagenome
AGGCCATGCAGCGTGCGCTCATCCAGTATCGCAAGCCCGAGAACTACAAGCTCGTGCGCGAGGCGCTGGAGAAGGCCGGACGTCGTGACCTGATCGGCTACACCAAGCATTGCCTGATTCGCCCCGTGCCCCCGCGCCCGGGTGAGACATCTGCTGGCGGTGGGCATGGCACCGGCAAGAAGGGCGGCAAGGCCCACGGTGGCGCCGCCGGCAAGGGACCCAAGGGTAGCAAGGGCCACGGCGGCATGTCGCGTGCGCAAAACACCGCAGGCCGCAACCGCGCGGCCCAGGGGCGTCAGGGCGCCAACGGAGGCGGACGCCGCAATTAGCGCGGGAATGCGGTAGATGTGGTCGCAGCGCTCTGCTGGCACGCTTGGCGCAGTGAGCGCATTGCCTCAACGAGGATGACGCCGGCGATAGCGACCGTAATTGCCACGTCGAACGGCGTGTTCACAAACCAGAGCAACGTCATGAGATACGACCCGGCGTTAAAGGCAAAATGCAGCAGGATCGTGTAGCGGAGCTTTCCGGTGGTCACGAGTACCCAGCCAAAGATGAGGCCGGCGGCGCCGGCGTAGCAGCCCTGTACCCAGTTCATATGCATAAAGCCAAAAATGGCCGCCTGCAGCACAATCGCCGCGGCGATGCCTCGCTTGTCCGGCGCCGCCCAGGGCACCATGGCGACGTCTTGCGCCCGCGCGCGACGCCGGCGCTTCCAGAGCGGACGGCACTGCGGGTTAAATGCTCGGAGCGAAAACTCAAAAATGATACCGCGCACCAGCAGCTCCTCGCAAAACGGAGCGCCGAGCACCGTGGTCAGGACGGCCAGATAGCTCGTGTCACCCATGCCCGTCTCCTCGACAAGTTCGCTGTAATCGGCCGCCGCCTCGGGCAACAGCGACAGCACAGCGTCGGTCACGTAGCCAACGACCACCTGCAGGGCAAGGCCAATCACGATAACGCAGGCGATGCGCCTCCATGCCTTGCCTGCTCCCCCGCCAAGCGGGCGCTCGCCCTGCCAGCGCGCCATAAACGAGCGCGGCCACAGATAACGCCACCACAGCAGCGCCATCAAAAACGACGCCATCTGCGCGGCAGCCTGAAGCAATTGAATATCGAGGCCATCAATCGAAAAGCCCATGAACACCGACGCGACACCCAAAGCGGAAAACAAAACCACGCTCAAGGCAATATCTGCCGCGACAACGCCAAAACAGGCAAGCGCCCAAATCATCGCATTGAGCATGCCAACCTCCTCAAAACCCGACACTTAGGGACGTTCCTTAACTGCCGGCAGAAAAGGAACGTCCCCAAGTGCCGGCAGTTTGGGACAGTCATTGTTGATGAGAATCGGGCGCAGTGCCAAAAGCCCCGTTCGGCGAGATGTCGAACGGGAAGGTGCCGCAGCGATTGAACGCGGCGATAAACATGCGGATGGCGTTGGACGGCGTGGTGCCCACGAGTTGGGTTGCCGCCGCGAAGGCTGCCTTTTCCTCGGGCAAGACCTTCGCGACTACGGGGGTCATGTGTTCTGCCATGGCGCTTCCTTTTTGAAACGACGGTAGTGCGGATAGATGCGGGCCACGCGGCTGGGCGACGGGCTGTGAAGGCAACCCGATTGGCCCGCATCCGGAGTTTGTTTCTGCGGCGTTGGTATTACTTGGTATTCCTAAGTATTACCCCGCAGATAGAATACCACACCCGGCCCCATGGAGACGGAGGAAACGGATTATTTTTGGTGCAAAGGGGCCAGGTTACTTTGCACCAAACGGCAATGCCCCGCCCACGCAATCACGTGGACGGGGCATTGCTCTAGGTATGCGGCCAGCGACCCTGTTGCTTTTACTTAAGCTCGGGCCAGTAACCCTTGTTGGCCTCGATCATGTCGTCGAGAACCTCCTTGGCGACCTTCATCGAAGGCACGGTCTTGTTGAGCGTAAAGGCCTTGAGCGCCTTCTCGTACGAACCCTCAATCGTAGCCTCGACCACGAGCTTCTCAGAGTTCAGCTGCTGCATCATGAGACCCTGCTGGAACAGAGGAATGTTGTCACGGCTGATGACCTCGGGGCCGTTCTTGCCAATGTAGGCAGGCAGCTCGACCATAGCGTCGTAGGGCATGTTGGGGATAGCGCCCTTGTTCTCGCAAATGACCAGGAAGCGCTGCTTGGTGTCGTTCTTCAGAGCGATGGCCAGATCGGCAATCCAGTCGCCGTGGCTGCCCGCATAGAACGTGCTCTCGTCGATCTCGCCCGTCTTCTCGTAGTGGTCGATGCCGTCGAAGAGGTTCTTCTCGCGCGTCTCCTCAACCTCGTTCGCACGGGTGCGCTCGGGGTTTGAGTGCTCGACGAATTCCTTCTGCTGCAGGTAGTAGTTCAGATACGTGTTGGGCAGGTACTCCGGGAAGCACTCCATGATCTCGTACTCGCCCTTCCAGACGTAGTACCAGCTGCCCTTGGTGTGACGGTTCTGCTCGGGATGCTCGTCGGTGGCCTCCTCGGGCTTCTTTGCCATGAGCGAGCCCATGCCCTTGAGGTAGGAGTCGGGCAGCAGAATCTGGTGCTCCTTGATGTACTCGCGCAGCTGCGGGAGCACCTCCTCGCCCTTGTGGCGGATCGAGGTGAACCAACCAAAGTGGTTGAGGCCAAAGTAATCGTACTCGACATCCTTCTTGTCGATATCGAGCGCGGCGCAAACCACGTCGATGATCGCGATCGGCATGTCGCAGATGTTGATGATGCGAGCGTTGGGACGCAGCACACGGCAGCCCTCGGAGACGATGGCAGCAGGGTTGGAGTAGTTGAGAATCCAGTAATCCTTCTTGGCGTACTTCTCAACGTCATCGATCAGCTCGACCATGGGGAAGATGGTGCGCATGCCGTAGGCAAGGCCGCCGCAACCGCAAGTCTCCTGGCCCACGCAGCCGTGACGCAGCGGAATCTTCTCGTCCTGCTCGCGCATGGCGTAGCCGCCCACGCGCATCTGGGCAAACACGAAGCTCGCGTCGGTAAAAGCCGTCTTTTTGTCGGTGGTCACCGTGAGCTTGATGTCCAGGCCGAGGTCCTCGTGCAAAATCCAGTCCACGAGCACGCCGACCTTGCGCTGGCGCTCCTCGTTGATGTCGTACAGACGAATCTCGTCAACGTCGAGCTCGTCCTTGCGCAGGGCGATGGACTTGACGATGCCGGGGGTAAAGGTGGATCCGCCACCACACAGAGTAATGATCATTGTTTACTGCTCCTTCTCAATTGCGTTTTCGACCTTGTCGCGCATCTCGGCGACCTTCATGCCAAAGATGATCTGGATATTATTGCCGTTGCGGTTGATGCCGCTGTTGGGCACGTGGTTGATGAGGTCCTCATTGATGAGGTCCGGGTTCTTAACGTTCACGCGGAGACGCGTAAAGCAGTTCTCGAGCTCCTCGATGTTGTCCTTGCCGCCAAGACCTGCGACCAGGTCGGCAATACCTGCATCGACGCCCTCTGCGGGAGCCGCGGCAACGGCGCCCTGCTTCACTGCGACAGACGCGGCGGCCTCGCCCTCGGCAACGGACTCGGCGAGCTCGGACTCCTCCTCGCGGCCAGGCGTGTGGAGGTTGAGCTTCTTGATAAGGAAGGTGAAGAGGAAGAAGTACAGCGCGGCGTTGACGACTCCAAGCACCAGCATAACCGGCCAGTTGGTCTTGTCGACACCCAGGACCAGGTTGGAGACCACGATGTTGATGATGCCGCCTGCAGTCGAAGCGGGCACGGAGAGGACCTTGAGCAGGACCAGGAAGATGCCGGAAAGAACCGAGTGAACGACAAAGAGCACGGGAGCGGCAAAGACAAAGAGGAAGTCCATGGGCTCGGTCACGCAGGAGAGCACGGCGGTGATGATCAGCGGGATGATAACGGCCTTGGTCTTATCCTTGTTCCCCTTGTAGGCGGTGACGATAAAGGCGAGGCCGATGCCGATGTAGGGCCACAGATTGTTGAAGGTGTAGCTGTTGAAGTAGGTGCTATCGGAGAAGGGCTGACCCGTCATTGCCATCTCGGCAACACGGATGGGATAGGCGCCGGCGATAACCTGACCACCCAGCGTAAGGGTGCCACCCACATCGGAGAACTGGAACGGGGTGTAGATGAGGTGGTGCAGACCGGTGGGAACGAGCAGCTTGTTGAGCATGCCGTAGATAAACAGACCGATGTTGCCCGACTCCTTAATGATGCCGGCAACGGAGGAGATGGCACCCTGAACCGGAGGCCAAACGATGCAGAAGCCAGCGCCCATGATCCAGGAGATGATGATCATGATCAGGAACGGAAAGCGAACGCCCGAGAACATCGAAAGGGCAATGGGGAACTGCTTGTTCGAGTACTTGTTGAACACGGCGCCGGTGATGCAACCGAGAATGATGCCGCCGAACACGCCGGTATCGAGCACCTGGATGCCCATAACGGTGGCCTGGCCGGTTCCGGTAAGGCCGAGCATGCCGCTCGCATCGGCAAGAGAGCCGGTGGCGTTGAGCACGATGTTGTTAGCCTGCAGGAACAGGAAGAACGACATCAGGGCGATCAGCGAAGCATGGCCCTTGTTCTTCTTTGCCATGGCGCCGGCGATGCCCACGCAGAACAGAATCGAGAGGTTGTTGATGATAAACATCAGCGACTGGTAGACAACGGCGCCCACAAGCTGGAACGGACCGGAGCCCAGTACGGGGACCAAAGCGCAAATGGTCTTGTTGGTCAGAATGATGCCCACAATGAGCAGGATGCCGGCAACCGAGAGATACATCATCGGCTGGACGATCGACTTCGCGAACACCTCCAACGGCGCTTTGAAATTGAACTTCTTTTTTGCGGTCATAGCGGTACTCCCCTTCCTTTTCCGCAAATTGAGACAGATGTGCCCTGGACAAGGCCGTAAGCCCTGCCTTATATCAATCGATGTGTGGGCACGTTATGCCTAGAGACCAGGTTCTCCAAGCAGGTTAACAATGTGATACGCGAGATAACTCTTCTCGGCATCGGTAACGACAACGTTATAGGTAGACGACAAGTGGGCGGCTATGGCGTCCGCGCACGAGAATGCGCACGGATACGCCGTTTCATCGATTCGGAACAGCGCGTCGCCATTGATTTGCCCTGCCGTGGAATCGAGCGCTCGCTGTGCGAAAAACTGCAGGTAACGAACGAAACGTTCGTAAGGCAGCGAGGTGTCATCGAGGGTCGTAGCATAGCGCTCGGAAACAATCGCGAGCACGTCGCGAACAAGCTGGACCGAAATGATGAGGCGGTCGGAGCGTTGCGGCATGGTGGCGTTGACGATATGCAGCGTAATGAAGCCCTGCTCTTCTTCGCTCATCTGGATGCCCATATACTCCTTGATAATCTGCAGCGCACGGCCCGCAAGCGCATACTCTTTGCGATAGAACTGCTGGATCTCGAGCAGCAACGGATTCTCACAGGGGACGCCCTTGCGCTCGCGCTCCAAAGCAAGGCTGATATGGTCTGCGAGAGCAATGAGAATCTTATCGTTGATGTCGGCATTGAGCTCTCGACGAAGCATCTGAACGATTTCCTCGGAAATCACGAGGTTGACGGTGGGGATGGACTCCAAAAGATGTGCCAAGCGGTCAATCGTACGCGAGTCCTGAGAAGTTCCCTCCTGCAACGCGTAGGTCTTTTCGACCGACGCCTCATCGATGGCATCGCCGGCATGACGGCCAAAGCAGAGGCCTCGACCGATGACGATGAGCTCGGAGCCATCGTCCGAAGTGACCATTGCGACGTTGTTGTTAAAAACTCGCTTGATAACCACGGTACCCACCACAAGAATTTACTCGGAAAGCCAGACGACAGGCTCTTTAACAGCAACAGGGCCGGAAGCATGCTCACGAAGAGTCGAGTTCTCCGAACGCTCACACACGATAACGAAGACCGTGGGATCAAAGCCGGCAGCGCGAACCGCGTCGAAATCGACCTCGACGAGGGGCTGGCCCGCGTCGACATGGTCACCCTGAGCAACAAGCGCATGGAAGCCCTTGCCCTCAAGTTTAACAGTGTCGATTCCGATGTGCAGCATCACCTGGGCAGAGCTGTCGTCGGACATGATGCCCAGCGCGTGCTCAGTCGGAAACAGCGCCGCGACGGAGCCGGAAACAGGAGCGCACACCGTTCCCTCTTGGGGAACCACGGCAACGCCATCGCCCACAGCGCGGCTGCTAAAAGCGGGATCATTGGTTTTTTCTAGATGAACAAGCTCACCGGAAACGGGAGCGAGGATTTCGAACTCGGAAGCCGCGGTTGCCTGCTTATCCGAGCCGCCCATCAGGCGAGAAAAGAAACCCATGGTGACATGTCCCTTCATAAATATAGCCCAACCAAAATCAATCGAATGCGCCCATTGAGGCGCGCGCGATCAAAGACTTTGGTTAGGCCCACGTCCGAGGGGACTCGGTAACCTTCCGCATTTCTTTTTACGGGGGTTATTGTAGACAAGCCCAAAGCCGGAACAATCATTATGACCGGCGAACGGTATTTTTTCTCCGATAAACGGTATCTATGCGACACTTAGGGACACTCCTTGTTTGGTGCATTGGGGTCAGGTTACTTTGCACCAATCATGAGTTGCGGTGAAATAGGGACTGAAAAGCCGCTCAAAAGGCCAAAACAGTCCGGATTCCACCGCAACTTCAAGACGTTGGTGCATATAAATCTGACCCCTTTGCACCAAAAAGGGCCCCGAGCACAGTCTGCTCGGGGCCCAAATTCATCTCGCCTTATCGCGCGACGCGTATGCTACTTGCGCTTGCCGCCGCCGTCGCCGGGACGACGGGAGCTGCCGCCGCGCTTGCCGCCGCGGCTGTTGCCATAGCTGCCACGATTATCGCGACCGCCGGCACGACCGCCACGGGAGCCGGCCTGGTTGCCGCCACGCCCGCCGCGATAGCCGCCACGGCGCTCCTCGCGGGTGTCGTCGTAGTTGCGCCAGTCATCGCGACGATCGCGGCTGGCACGCGGGTCGCGACGATCGCGCGACTCATTCGAACGACCGAAGCCGCTGCGGCCACCGTTGCCACGAGCACCCTCGCGACGCTCGCCACCACGGCCACCCTCGCGGCCTCCGCGCTCGTCAAAGCGCTTGCCGCCGCGAGAGCCACGGCCCTCGTCCTCGCGCTCAACACGACGACGGCCACCACGGTCCTCGTCCTCGCGGCGACGGCGGTGTGCCTCGCCCTGGAACTGCTTGGCGCGACGCTCGGCACGGTTGCCGCGCGGGGTCTGCTCGACGGCAGCAGCACCGCCGCGTTCCTCGGCAGCCACCTCGCGGGCCACGCTCTCAACGGCCTCGTCCACGCGAGCCTGAACACCCTCGCGCACGCGGGTCTTGCCGCCGCGCTTGGGACGACTCGGACGCTCGCCGTCGCCGCGACGCTCGTCGCGACCGCGGTTGGAACGACCGGCCACATCGCCGTAGTCATCGCCGTTGCGCTTGCCGTCGCGACGTGCCTGCTCAAGCTTCTTCTTGCTCTTGGACTTGCCGCGCTTGGTCTTCTTCTTCACCTTAAAGGCCGCAGGGTCGCGCTCGGGATCAACCGCGGGCGGGTTGGGACCCACATGCAGGTCGCCGGCCTCGTAGATGTCGGCCGTCTTGTCCATGAGCTTCTCGATCTCGTAGAACTCATCGACATCCTGCTCAGTCACAAACGTGATGGCCCAGCCCAGCTCGCCGGCACGGCCCGTACGGCCAATACGGTGGATGTAGTCGGTCGGCTCGGCCGGCACGTCAAAGTTCACGACGTAGCGCACGTCGCTGATGTCGATACCGCGGGCGAGCACGTCGGTCGCCACCAGTACGTCGACGGTGCCGTCGCGGAAGGCCGAAAGCGCGCGCTCGCGCTGGGCCTGGCTACGGTTGCCGTGAATCGCGGCGGCCTTGATGCCCTTACGCTCCAGACGACGGCAGCAGCTGTCGGCGCGGTGCTTGGTGCGCATAAAGACGATAGTGCGCTCCGGGCCCTCCTTCTTGAGGAACTCGGGCAGCAGGTTGTTCTTGGCCTCGATAGACACCGGGAACACAAACTGGTCGACGGTGTCGGCGGTCGACGTGGCGGGCGCGATCTCCACGCGTGCCGGGTCGCTCACCAGGTCGGTGATCTCGCCCACGGCCTCCTCGTCGAGCGTGGCCGAGAACAGCAGCGTCTGACGCTCGGCCGGCGTCTCGCGCACAATGCGGCGGACGGCGGGCAAAAAGCCCATGTCGAGCATGCGGTCGGCCTCGTCGAGCACCAGCACCTTGACCTCGTCCAGGTGGCAAGCGCCCTGCTCGATCAGATCGACCAGACGGCCCGGCGTGGCGACCAGGATGTCGCAGCCGTACTTGAGCGCCGCGGTCTGCGGCTTGTAGCTCACGCCGCCCACGACGGTCACGGCGACATGGCCGGTGACGTCGGCAATCTTGCCAGCGACCTCGTCGATCTGCTGGGCAAGCTCGCGCGTGGGGGTGATGACGAGCATCACGGGACCGCGACCGTTGCCCTCGGGCTTCTTGGCGCCGCGACGGCGGTTGCGGCCGCCGCGCTCGCGCACGGGTTTGGGAGGAGCGATGTGCTCCAGGTTGTTCATGGTCGGCAGCAAAAAGGCGGCCGTCTTGCCGGTGCCGGTCTGAGCGGCGGCAAGCAGGTCGCGGCCCTCGAGCACCACGGGGATCGAGCCGGCCTGCACGGGCGTGGGCGCCGTGTAGCCCAGATTCTCGATAGCACGAAGCATCTCGTCCGAAAGACCCAGCTCGTCAAAGGCGGGCAAGCTCTCGGTAGCGGACTCGACGGCCTCGGCGGCGCTGGCCTCGTCGGCAGCATCGAAGGCAGCCTGGGTCATGGCCTCGCGGGTCTCGTCCAGAATCTCGGCGTCCGTGACGTCAGATACAGAATTACGCATATGTTGTTGTTCCTTATCTGCACGCGTTATGGGCACGGCATGCGGCCGCGCGAGCGTGCTTGGTAGTGCGCTAATACATACAAAACAGGTGCGCACAGAGAGGACGTTGCTCAGCACGCTGGCGATCGCTTTGGCAGCCCTATCACGCGCCGTCCAGACGCAGCGGCCCTAAGCGATGGAGCAGATTCGCCGCCGGTTAGTATACCCGTGCTTCGTATGCCCCCACGTAAACCACAGATGACGGGGTCTGGGATCGCACAGAGACTCCCGCGCCGAGCAACATCTCAATCTGTAACAGTTACGGGGCAAATCGGGTCTCAGATGTTACAGACCGAGACGGAAGACTCCCCCGTCAGACAATGTCTCAATCTGTAACAGTTGCTCGGCAAAATCGGCCCTTACTGTTACAGATCGAGACATACGATCAACCCCCTTGGACAACATCTCAATCTGTAACATCTACAGGCTGAATCTTCGTCCAGATGTTACAGATTGAGACATACTGTCGGTCCCATCCAAAACATCTAAATCTGTAACAAGTAGAGGTCGATTCCCGGCCTAGATGTTACAGATCGAGACCGAAGAATCCCCCTCCGAACAACATCTCAATCTGTAACATCTGCTGAGCAAAACGGGTCCTTACTGTTACAGATTGAGATGTTTGATGTGTTGGATGGAGAACTATCTTGATCTGTAACAGGTAGAGGTTGAAATCCCGTCTAGTTGTTACAGATTGAGACAAAGTCCGTACACATGAACACCACTATTGGCATCGTCCGAAGGTTTTTCGCACTGTTGCGCAACAACTTTGCCCTATACCGCAGGTACCATAGATTCGAACCTAAGAAACACCTAAAAGAAGGGAGCTCACCTTATGTTTTGCACGCAATGCGGAGCGAAGCTGCCTGACGACGCGCGCTTTTGCACCAATTGCGGAGCGTCCGTAGCATCCAAGGCTCCGGCACCTGCCGAAACCCAGGCCGCCGAGCCCGTGCCCGCACAGGCGCCCGCCGTCAATCCGGGTGAGACCGTCGTTACGCTCGACGCCGTTGAGCCGACGCCCGAAAACGCATCCGCAGTCGAGGCGGCAGCCGATACCGTCACCGATCCGGGTGAGACCGTCGTCACGCTGGATGCCGTCGATGCGGACCCCGGCGAGACGGTCGTTACGCTGGATGCCGTTGAGCCTTCGGCCAGTGCCGAGGCAGAGGCAGCAGCTGTCACCGATCCGGGCGAGACCGTCGTCACGCTCGACGCCGTGCATCCAGAAGCCCCGGCAGAAACCGCTGAGCCGCAGGCCGACCAAGTCGACCCCGGCGAAACCGTCGTGACCTTGGATGCCGTTGATCCCTCGGACGAGCAAACCACCGAGCCGCAGCCCGCGGCCGACCCCGAGCCGACCGCCGAGCCCATCATCGACGACGCGGCACCCGTTGACGTCGCCGAGGCCAACAAGATCTTCGAAGACGAGGACAACGCAGCCGTCGCCGTCGACTTCCCCGGCGACGATGCAGCCGAGCCCGCCGCCGTCGCAGACGACCCCACCACGCTCGTCAACGTCAATGACGACCCCACCACCATCGCCGAGTTCGACGAGGATGCCCAGGCAACCGCCGAGGCCATGGAGTCGCTCGGCGTGGCACATCCCACGGCTGGTGCCACCGTCGTCGACCTGCCGCAGCAGCAGATGACCGACACCACCATGCAGGCGGCGCCTATTCCGCAGCCGCAGCCCCAACCGCAGATGCCCATGCCCCAGCAGCCGCAGCAAAAGAAGCGCCGCTGGCCGGTCTTCGCGGGCCTCGGCCTGGTCGCCGCCGGAGCCGCCGTGGCAGCCATCCTGCTGCTCACGCCCAACGCCAACGCCGTCGAGATCACCTCGGGCAGCCAGGACGCCGTCGTGTGCACGGTCGACACCAAGGTCCTGCCCAAAAAGAAGGACCGCGTGATCCACAGCTACACCGCGACCCTCACGCCCAAGAACGGCGGCAAGAGCTACAAGATCAAGGTCAAGGGCGACGACGGCTTTACCATCGGCGACTTTGGCAAGGTCAAGCCCGGCGACTACAGCTGCAAGATCGAGGACACCAAGGGCAATACGGTCCAAAACTTCAACACCACCGTGGTTAAGAAGGACGACTCCAGCGCTGAGAAGCCTGCCGAGAGCGTGACCGTCAACACCCCCAAGAAGGACGACGCCTCTCCCAGCACGGACAACGGCAATTCCTCGGACACGACCTCCAACGACGATGCCAGCAGCGACGACGCCAGCAAGGACGACTCCACGACCGAGGACGATTCGAGCACGTCGAGCGACGGCACGAGTAGCTCCAAGCCCAGCAAGTCCGACAAGAAGACCGACACGTCTAAGGACACCGTCGACACCTCCGCGCCCGCCACGATCGACGACGCGACGTACAAGGCGGCCTGCACGGCTTACAAGAGCAAGCTCAACAGCCTGATCAAAAAGTACGGCGAGCCCGAGCTTGTCTCGACCGGCGCGAGCGACTACCAGATCAGCGGCGTCCAGTTTGCCCAGCTCGTCGACTTTAACGGCGACGGACTCGAGGAGCTCGTAACCGTCCACTCCAAGACCAAGGCAAAGTCCTTCAACAAGAAGACGCGCCTTTCGAACGGCGATTACGTCCTTGATGTGTGGGGCTACAACGGCAAGAAGGTCGTCAATCTCTACAGCGGCTCCCCGGAGGCGTCCAACGGCGGCTACGTCTTTGTGACCTTTAAGACCATGATTGGCGATACGGGCAATCACGTCTATCTGCCCCAGCTCGCGGCAGACGACACCGCAGTCCTCGTTGATGACGATGCCGAGTTTAAGTACTTCACGTACGACGGCACTGAGTTTAAGGCTGCCGAGGGCGAGCTTCACGGCGACAACTTCGACGACCAGAGCGCCTTCCTCATCAAGGGTTACAGCGACAACCTGGAGGACCAGGACGCTTCCGCCCCGGAGGGCGCCATCGACACCTCCAAGCTCAACCTCAACAACACGGTCGATACCGTCGAGCAAACGCTCATGTCTCTCACCACCAAGATCAGCGGCACCGAAACCGATGTCGATGCGAGCGATAGCAAGTCGACCGACTCGTCCAGCAGCAAGTCGAGCTCCAGAAAAAAGTCGAGCAAGTCGAGCAGTTCCAGCAAGTCGTACAGCTACGATGACTCCGATGATTCCGACTACGACTCCGACTATGACGACAGCTACGACGATTCCAGCGACTACGACGATAGCTACGATGACTCCACGGACTCCGTACCGCCCACCGAGTTCACCGACGTCGACGAGTAACGCCGAGTGCCACAGCCTCATCGCACAAAGAAGTGCCCCGTTTCCATCAGAGAAACGGGGCACTTCTTCTGTAACGAGATCGGACGCATCGCCCATCGTCAACACAAAAAGCGGGCCGCACGCAAACCCATGCGCGGCCCGCTTCCAATCCAGAATACTCGTAAGCTATTTAATGTAGATCGAATCGATGATGTACTCCCAATCCGAATCGCCCGAAAGCGAATCGTACGATCCGAGCCGCAGATTTGTCGATTTACCCACGTTGTTCGTCTTCCCAATCGTGTTGAACGCCGAGCTGTAGTGGTTGGAAATCATCAGCGTGCCCACATAATCACCGTCATGCACGATCTTGTACTTGACCCACAGGCCGTTCTTGACGCCGCTGTACGTGCCCTGCGAGGTCTTGACGTCCCAGTCACTCCCCCAATCCTCGGGAACCTCGAACGTAAACACATCGCCGTCGTAGGTACGGCTCTTGCGACTTGCCTCCGAAACGGCCGCGTTATAGCTCGCGACCGCGCCGTTGCGGGCGGAAGAAGCCAAGTCCGCCAGACGGTCGGCCTCGTCCTTGTCGTCGCATCCGCCCTGACGCGCGTAATTCTGCGCCATGGTGATCTCGCCGGGTTCGACATCCACGGCGTTTACCGGATCGCCGAGCTCAAACTTGGCATTCTCGCGCAGGTCGAGCTTCTCGCCCTTCTTGAGCGCGTCGCCCAGCTTAATGCTCACCGAGACGTTAGGAATATCCCAAATCTCGCCGTCGGCGCCCAGAGGCGAGGCAGCCACTGCAAGACTGTAGCTGCCTCGCATAAGCTTGATGCCGTTGCCGTCGCTATCGACGTAAAAGACCGTGTCAACGTCCTTGCCGTCAACGTCGGTCCCCGTCACGTGCACCGGCAGCTTGGTGGCGCCGGTATCGGTATCCCACTGCATGCCGGTCGCCGTGATGCGCACCGGATGCTTGGAGTGCTTGATGGCCTCTTCTTCCTTCTTCTTTTCGATGCGCTCGAGCTCGGCCTGTTGTGGGCGATACACGCCAAAATAATAGCCGGCGCCGCCGCCCGCAAGGATAGCCGCGAGCACGCCGACGGTGATCAGCGCGACCTTCTTACCGTTCTTCTTGGGGCGCTGCGGACCAGGCGCGTTCGCACCCATGTCGTAGACACCCGGCACGTCGACCGGCGGCATATAGGGCGGCAGGTCACTCGCGCCCGGCATGGAAGCAGGCTGTCCATAGCCCTGCTGCGTCTGACCAGGCTGTTGGTACGTCGGCTGCGCCGGAGTGGCATCAACGGGCCCGAACTCATCCATAGGGGCACCGCAGCTGGTGCAGAAGTGCTGGCCGTCGGGCACGTACGAACCGCATTTAGTACAAAACATAAGGTTCTCCCTTACAACAATTCCGTTACTCAGAGTGTAACCCGCGCTCCGCCAACAACGTTGCGCAACAATTGCCACGCCATAGCAAAAGGCCCCGCGGAAGATCCGCAGGGCCTACGATAGTTTCCTGTAAGCGGGGCCGAGTCTAGCCCGCCAGCAGGCGTATCGACGAAGTTAGTCCTCCTTGAGGACGAAAGCGCTCACCAAACCGGCGACCGAGAAGACCAGCGTAAGGACCGCGCCATATGCCGGGGCCAGGAACGGCTTTATGGACGTAATGGCGGCAAAAGCACTTGAACCACCGTTCGAAGCGAGCATCTGGGTTAACGCACCGTCAATCTGGCCGTTTGCCACCAGCGCGCCGATAATGCATACAAGCGAAAGAACCGCTGAGGCGCCCAGGCTGGCAAACAGGACAACATCCTGCTTCTTGAGAAACTTAATCACAACGCCAGCGATCATAGCCACCACACAGGCAACCCACAGCACAAAGAGAATGGTGAGGACATTGGCAACCAGGCCGAGTGAACCGGCAGCCTGTTGAGCCTGAGCGGCCGCCGAGGTGTCATACGAGGTAATCTGCATCGCAAGATTGTTAATGCCCGTAGAAAGGCCACGCAACGCACCGGAAAGGCTAAACACGTGGGGCATATCGAATGCATTGTTAACAAGCGCCTTAGCGGAGGTAATCGCCGTCTGATTAAGGCCGTAGTTATCGGAGCCGGCCTGGTTGGCGGCATAACCGAGCGCCTTATCAATCCAAGGCATGGCGATCCACGGTTGGAACATGCACACGAACGACGCCACGGCGCCGCCCAGCATGGCGAGCGAGCGCTTGCCAAAGCCCGTAGCCGCCGTCATCGTGCTCTGAAAGCTAGAACCGGCGTTGCCAAACCCGTGATGGGCGGCAGGCGCAGGCTGAGCGAACGGCTGCTGCACCGGCGCGGGCTGCGGAGCCGGAGCCTGGTGGACAGGAGCCGCCTGAGGCGCAGAGGGAGCACCGACCATCGACTGGCCGCAGTTGCCGCAAAAGACGGCGCCATCGGGCTGCTGGGAACCACAGTGAGGACAGAACATTTCATTCCCCTTTCTTAAGGGAGCGGCTGGGCTCGACTCCGCCACCGCTCGAATACCTTTGACGGTTAGAATCATCCACCCAAAAAATCAAAAGTTGTTGCGCAACAATAAAAGCGGCGGCAAGTTTTTTACCTGCCGCCGCTCATCTGCAAAGTTTTACCTGGTACAGACCGTTATCTGTTAACGAATCTCGACCGTAAAGACCTCGTTGCCCATCTTGACCTTGTCGCCGTTCTTAAGCTTGACGAGCTCGCCGGGCTCCAAACGGTTGCCGTTGATGCACGTGCCGTTGGTGGAGTTCTTGTCCTCCACGGCAAAGCACTGGCCCGTGTAGCGCACCAGCAGATGCACGCGCGAGATAGCCGTGTTGCCCTCGATGCGGACGTTTGCCGCCGAGCCCTTGCCCACCGTGGCGGGGAACTCAGTGATCTCGTAGCGGGTGCCGCGCTCACGGACGAGCGTCATGCGCGGGCCATAGGCAGAGCGGGGCACATCGGAGGCGATGCGCGGCAGCTCGGAGGACGACGGATGATCCGAAGACGCCATAAGCTCGTCGAGCACCGTCACGCCCGTGCTGGGGCGGTTGTAGACCGCGTTGGGCTGGCTGTAGGCGCCAGCCGGCTGGTTGGTACCGGCCACGGGGCCGCGGGGAATCACCACGTTGTTGTCGGCGCCAGCAGGAGCGGCAGAGGGAGCCGCAACGGGATGCGAACCGGGGCGCACGGCAGGACCGGCATCCGGAATATTGGACGGACGGTTGTGCGAAGCGCGTGCAGGACGCTGCGCCGGCTGCTGAGGATAGGCGCCGGCAGCGGGGCGGCCGGCCTGAGGCATCGCAGGTTGGCCCATAGGAGCCATGCCGGGACGAGCCGCCTGCGGCATCGGAGCCGCACTGGGACGCTGGACACCCATTCCGGGCTGCGCAACCGGGGCCGCGGGCGCACCCGCAGCCTGTGCGGGACGCTGCTGCTGGGCAGGGGTACGAAGCGTCGCCGCAGCGGCAGCAGAAGCACCACCGGGCATGTACTTGGCAAGCTCCGAACCGCACTTTAAGCAAAACTTGCTGGTATTGGGATTATTGTATCCACAGTGACCACAAAACATAATGGGTCCTTTCCGGCGCCGGGCGCCTTAACGTGCGATCTTAACGAGCTTAGGGGCATCGGCCGCGGTGTCGAGCGCCCAAAGCGTAGAGGTCTTGCCACTATTATCCGTCACAAACAGCGTCGTACCATTGAGCCATAGCGCCGTTTTCGAGGGATTGAGGTCAACGCCGGCCTTATCCGCAACCTTGTCATAGTCGCTCGAGAGGCCCGAGCTCGCGTCAATCCAACCAAGCTCACCACCCGAGCGCACCAGCGCGCAGCCGTGGCTGTTCGCCCATAGGCAGCCTGCGTCGGCATAGGCATCAAAGGAGCTAAACGTACCGCCCTGGGTGCAACGCGAAAGCGTGGTATGGCCGTCGGAACTCGTCAGCACAGCATAGAGCGTTCCTTCGCTAAAGAAGGCATTCTTGAGCTGCTCGGAGCCGGCGACATACGAGCCAAAGGGACCATGCGTCTCTTGCGGATGCTCGGCTTCTGCCTCGGCATCTTCCTGCTCAAGCGAAATCTCGCCGGCGGAGGAGACATCGCCAAGCGTCGCCTCGCACACGGTCCAACCCGTGTCGGTGGCAACAACCAAATCGCAGTGCGAGCTGTCGCCAAACAGCCAGGCATTCGAAGCGGGCTGCGCGGCCACCAGGTGCGCAGCGTCGTCGTCGAGACGCCACACGCACGCCTTACCGTTCTTGAGCGTCATGGCGGCAGCAGTGCCGTCACGCACGACCAAGCCGGCGACATCGCCCTCGAGCGTCGCCACGGTCTTAACCTTAACCTTGGACTTGCCCCTGCCGTCTGCCTGCTTGGCACACTCGGCAACGTCGTCAATCTTCATAACGCTGACGCCGTCCGCATAATACAGGTCGCCATCGCAAACGTTCAGGTGCTTCGCGGTGGTCTTGGTAAGCACGGTCGCATCCACGGCCTTGGTGCCCGATGCCTTGCGCGCCAAAATTTGCGACCCGTCCGACCAGTACAGGTACGAGCCGTCGCACACCATGTCGCCGCCGCCCAGGCCCTCCTTGGCCTGGGCCTTAACCTTGCGGTCGCCGCCCGTAAGGTCGAGCTTGCTTTCGGACTTTTTCTTCTCGGCCGAAACCTGCTGCGCCTCGCGCTTGAGGTCCTGGTCGCCCTTCCAGGCAAGACCAACGCCCGCGACCACCGCGACAACCAGCACGGCAGCAACGGCAATCGCAATCTTTTTTACCAGTGGCTTGCGAACCGCAGTACGCGCATTATCCAGATGAGGCGTCATGCGCGGAGTTGCGGCACCCTTGCCGGCGGAGGCATTGGGGTTTACGCCCGCGTCGCCATCCAGGTCATCAAGCGAAAACAGTGCGTCCTCCCCCGCCGATACCTGGGCGGCAGGCTCAGCAACCGGCGCAGACGCCTTCGCAAACCGATGCCCAGGGTTTTTCGGAGCAGGCGCGGCAGCAGATTCAGCAACAGGATCCGCCCCAGTAGCAGTCGTATGGTCCGCCCCGGCAGTACGAGTGCCAGCAGCATGCGAACCCACAGGCGCGGCATGGCTCGGCGCCGGCGTATCGTCACCCGCGCTCAACGGCGCTCCGCAAAACGGGCAGCACTGCATTCCCTCATCGACCGGCTGTCCGCAAAACGGGCATCGTGCCTGTTTGGAACCCATCGATCAATCCTTTCCTAACAAGAACGGCGCCCCGCCCGGCAGAGGGGCAAGGCGCCGTAAAGCTCACAGATGCACAAGCGTCTTGCGAAGAGCTTACTTCTCCTCGTTCTCCTTGCGCTTCTTGGCGACAACCAGGTAGATACCGCCGGCGACAACGACGATCGCGACGATGGTGCCAACCATAAGCGGCAGGTTGTTCATCCACAGAACGAAGGAGTCGTTGGTGACGAGCACGCCCGTAGCCTTAAGCTCCTTGGACTTGTTGCCCGCGGCGTCCCAAGCGACAACGGTGACGTCCTGCTTAGAAGAGCTGCCATCGAGCGTGAACTCGCGGATCGGGCTCTTCTCGAGCTGGTCGGCCGTAAAGGTGGCCACGGTCTTGCCGTTCACCTTGATCTGAGCCTTCGAAAGCTTGAGGTTGTCCTCGAAGCTCACCTTGGCCTTGTGCGAGGACTCCTCGTACTTACCGTTGGAGGCAAGGTCGACGAAGGAAGCGATGGGCGCAGTGTCGTCAACGGCGAAGTTGATCTCGGCAGCGGCGCCGGACTTCTTGGCGTTCTTGCCCTCCATGGTGTTCTCGGAGGAGTTGCCAGCAGCGTCCTCGCTGTGGAACAGCACGCGGTATGCGCCGTCCTTGTCGTAGTTGGACTTGCTGACGGTGTAGTTGTACTCGCTCCAGCCGCTCGTGGTGTCGGCATCGGTGGTGTAGTTGTCACCGCTCTTGAGCGTGGTGTTCTTGGTGTCGCGGGTCAGCTCGACGGAGGTCTTGTTGTCATCAAGGCCGGACGGGTTGATCTCGGTCACCTTAACATCGGTGGTCTTGGCGCTCTTGAGGTACTGGTCGAGCATCTTGCCGGTGTTATCGGAGATGACGTAGGTCGAACCAAAGCGGTTGACCGACCAGGTGACAGCCTCGGACTCGGTGTTGCCGGCCAGGTCGACGGCCTGAACGGTCAGCGTGTAGACGCCGTCGTTGCCCTTGGTCTTGGCCGGGTTGAGGTAGCTCACGGACTTGTCGGTAGCCGAGGTGTTGATCGCGGCGCCCGCATAGGGGTTCGGATCGTCCTTGGACAGCGGGTAGCTGATCTTGGAAACCTCGATGGAGGTGCCATCGGCAAGGTTGGTGTCGTGAACGGCAGCGGTCGGGGCAACCTCACCGGCGTAGGCCGTACGGTTGACGACATTCTGGATGTCGATCTTGGGCTTGATGGTGTCGATCACAAACTCAGGCGAGGTGTAGGACTCGGACTTGTTGGAAGCCAGGTCCTCACCGGAGACGGAGAGCGTGTAAACGCCCTGACCCGGGAAAGTCACCGTAGCGGTGTGGGTATCGCCGTTGCTGGTCCAGCCGCCGATCTGGGCAGGAGTAGCCTCGTCACCGTTGCCGGCAGAGACGGGAGCCTCGATCTTGAACAGGTTCGGATCGAAGTTGTGCTCCTCAACCGTAATGGTAGCCGTACGAGCAGCGTTGTAATACTTACCGTTCTGAGCAGCCTCAGTGTTCCAAGACACATTCAGCTTAGGAGCGGTCTTATCGATGGTGAAGGTGTCGCCGGGAATGGTCTGATGGCGATCGATAAGATCACTTACCGTGCAATCGGAAACGACGTAGTCGCCATCCTCGGTAAACGGAATAGAGCAAGTGTAGACATTGGAGCCTTCGCTTGTCTCCTTGAAATCGGTGGGGAAGACGGATTTCCAAGACTTGCCGTCTCGGGTAACGGTAGCGATAGGAACGTTCGCCATGTACTCCTGAACGTACTCATAGAACGGAGCTTTAATCGTCAGGGTCAATGTACGACTAACGTTGTAGTACTTACCATTCGAAGCTGCTGTCGTATCCCAAGACGAAGAAATCTCAGGAGCGCTTGAAGCCCTGACGAGTTCGGTGTACTTAGGATCAATGGTCGCTTCAGCGAGAGTTTGATCATTGGCGTTGCCGGCATGGTCGACCGTCTTAACGTGGATGCTGTCAGTAGACACCTTCGAATCTTCGTCAATATCGAAAGTGTATTTGCCATAGTCCTCAGCCTTGGGAGTAGCAGTCTTCTGGCCACTCTTCTGAATCTGATAGTTAGCCTGGACGTCCGCAATTCCAGACACACCCGGGGCGTCATTCGAACCGCTATCTTTAGCGTCGAAGTCGACAGTAATCCTGTCAGCAACAAGAGCGCCAGCGTGGCTACCACTCTTGAGCTCGGCCTTCTTGCTACCAGAAGCCTTCGCAGTAAATGAAGTAAGCGAAGGCTTAGTGTGATCGTAGTTGAAATTTACATCGCGAACTCGCTTGATAACCTTGTCCGAGTTCTGAGTGTAGAACTTTGCAAGCTGATTCGCAGAAGCGCTGGTTTTAAACGTCTGCTGCTTACCGAAATCGAGGTCAGCAACGGTCTGATTGTCTTCAATATCCTGCGAAACGGCTACTGCGTTTTTACCATCGACACCAACAGTTGCGGCGTTCCTGTACCAAAGGTTGTTGTCTGCCTTATGTATCGTCTTGGAATAGTCCTTGTTCCCTTGATTCTTGTAGTAGTCCTCGTTATAGGTCAAGCCAGTCAGAGTAATACCCGACTGTTCATCCCAATCGATCTCTTCAATTTTTGCAACCTTGACCTTGGGCTGAGTAATCTGACTTCCATCACCGGTGAAGTCATAGTTATTCAACTTGTCACTATCGCCCTTTGCATCGCGTACTTCAAACGTGAGCACCGAAGAATCAAGCTCTGTATCAGCTTTAGCAGCTTTGTTGTAATTTTCTTCGTTAATCGTGACCAGCTTGTACAGATCGGAGACCTCGCCGTCAGTCGCGTCTTTCACAAGATCATTAGCGGTTTTAAGAATCTCAGCCTTCTGGTCCTTCGCAAAACGGAACGGAAGGGCCTCAGAATTCACCATCTTACCCAAATTGACCTTTTGCTTCGCAACGGGCTTAATCGTAACGGCAATATTTCCAGCTTCCTCCCCATTCGGGTACATCACCTTAACGTGAGCCACAACATCTTGGTTACTAGGATCACAAGCCTTGGGAGTGACCGAAAGAGAGTAAACGCCGTCCTTGTAAGAAGGCTCAGACACCGAAACAAAATCGTTGCCCTTGGTATCTGAAGACAGCTTCAAGCCCTCAGGAGCGTTGAAAAGCACGACGGTTTTCGCAGTGCCCTTGTTTTCATATTTAAGGTCGTTGACCGTAACGCCGTTTTGCTTAACAGCATCGATGGCGTTCTGGACGCCGTTCCAGGCATCATTCGACGTCACTGAAATGGTGTCAGCAGCGAAAGCAGCGTTAATCTTGGCAACGGTCTCTTCATCCAAATTGACCTTTTCGCCGGTCTTTTCGGTGTCTACGACCCCAGTTTTTGTCTTATTCTCGGAGCCGGGCGCGGCTTTACCGGTCGCGCTGTCGCCGTTTCCCTTCGAGTCGTCTGCCGGGTTTGACGAGTCGGCGCCGCCGGCGCCCTCACCGGGTTCGGGCTTTTCAGTCGGCTCGACGACATCCTCATAGGAGTATATGAACATATATCCAAAAGAGGCCGACTTGACAGTAAGCGTCAGCTTCGCATCCTCGACAACCTTATCAGACGACACCTCATAGGTGTCTTTGTCAATCTCCTTTACGACAACGCCCTCGGTGTCAGACGTAAGAGAAATGTCGTACGTCGGGCCATAATATTTGGGTCCGCCGTTGCCGTACCAGAGCTTGACATTCTGCTTCTTAGGATCCTTCTCAATTTCCTTGAGTTTCGCGTCGACGGCATTACGCATTGCGTCGTCGGACAACTCATGCGAATTAGAGTAAACAAGGTCCTCCAAATCGCTCTTTTTAATAGTGGCCCTAGCCGTGCCATCGACGCCCTTGGGAACCTTGCTATCAAACGTCAGGCTAATCGTACGACCCTTAAGATCGACGCTGGAGGTAGCCTTAGATTTGTACTCCGACTTCGCCGGCTCGCTCGTCGAGGTCTCCGCGGCATACGCGGCGGTCACGGCCTGGGCGATCGGGGTGGTGGGGATGGTCGAGGTGGCCATCACGGTGGCGAGGATCACGGCAGCAGGCTTGCGTGAGTACGCCTTAAGCTTATCGAACATAGACATCGTTCGTTTTTCCTTCCCTAGTCGTAGAGCCTATCGATAGATTGATCGGTATGGACTACTATCACATTCTGTTTGAGTATGAAGCGGAATCCGTCATCCTCGTGTTGAGCAACACCATCGGCACCGATGTTTTCATAAACATCGCCGCTGCTGAGTACGTCGGTCTCGGATTCGGACGCCTCGGCGCCCTCGTCGAGCAGACCGGTCTCCTGCTCGGAGTCCTCGTCGGCCTCGTCGAGCAGGCCCGTCTCGCGCTCGGACTCCTCGTCATCCTCCGTGAGCAGGCCGGTGGATCGCTCGGACTCTTCGTCGTCCTCCACCAGCACACCCGTCGGACGCTCAGACTCCTCATCCTCGTCCTCGGTAAGTACGCCGGTCGGACGCTCGGACTCCTCTTCCTCCTCAACCAGCACACCGGTCGGACGCTCGGAGTCGTCCTCGTCCTCAACCAGCACACCGGTGGGACGCTCGGTCTCCATGTCGTCCTCAGTCAGAACCTCGGTCGGGGTCTCGCTGCCGGCGAAGCCCTCGTCGTCGTTCTCGTCGCGGACGTCCTTCTCCACCTTGGCAGCATGGGCCTTGGCGTGACGTGCCGATGCGGGCTCGTCGCTGATGGGCGCGACCACCGTGGTCAGGTTGTCGTCGCCCTCGGGACCCTCGTACGCAATGTCGGTCACGCGGTCGTCGCCGCCCGTGCCGTCAAGCACAGCGTGGGCGGGGTTGCCGGACTTTTTGACGCCGGCGCCACGCGAGCCACGCGTCGTACGGCGACGCGAAGACTCACCAGAAGTAGGCACGCGCTTGCCCTGCAAAAAGCGGATGGCGTTGAGGACATCCATCTTTACAAAGACAACCACCGCGGCAACGGCGAGCACGGCCGCGAGAACAAACGCGGCGATCGATACGTAGAAGTACACGTTTTCCATGTTCGCCCCTCCTTAATCCTCGGCGACGACGGCGTTGGAATACACCGTGGTGATCTTGCGCTGGACCTCGTTCTCCAGACGCTGGATGGTCTCGTCGCGACGCTGCTCGGCATCCTCGTCCTTGGGCGAGACGGCCTTAAGACCCGCATCGACCTTCTTGTACAGTTTCTCGGCTTGCGACTTCTTAATACCGGCGGCCTTGAACTTATCCATGTAGGTCTCCATGGCGTTGGAGATCAGCGCGTAACTGTCCAGGCGCACCGTCTCGTTGGACTCGCTGGCGATCTCGTCGGCCAGGTCCTCCAGGTTGCCCCAGTACTCCTTATACATGGAGTCGGAATCATCGTCGGTCTTGACCGCGATGGCGATCTTGGTCGTGAACTGGGCAATGCCGTTGTAGATCTTGGCCTTGTCGTGGTTCTCGAACGACGGATCCTCCGCGGCGTTCTTAAAGTACTCGGCAGACGCCTTGATACGCGTGGTGCGGTTGGCGTCCTCGTCGTCCTTGCTGCCGCCATAGGAGTAGAAGTACCAGTACAGACGGCCCATCTCGTAGGACAGCTCCGAGAACCTGCTCGACTTCTCGAGATCGGTCAGGTTCTGCTGGTACACGTCGTCGAGCTGCGCCTTCTCCTTGGTGGTGAAGGAGCCGTCGGCCTTGTAGGCATCGATGAGGCCCTCGTAGCCCTCGACGTCGCCCGGACGGTAGCCAATGGCGGCGAGGTAGGCCCGCTCGGCCTTCTCGGGAGCCGACTGGGTCTGGTCGCGGCCGAGCTTCATCTGGTAGTCGAACTTCTCGGTGATCGTAGACTCGCGCAGCGCCATGCTGCCAATACCCACGGCCAGGCACACCACGCACGCGATAATGCAGCCAAAGAAGGTCTTAACCTTGCGAGCCTGCTTATCGCGGAACTCGCGGGTGAGCTCCTTGTAGATCTCGAGGTCGGCGGCCAGCTCATCGCAGTCCTGATAGCGGCGAGCACGCTCGAGCTCGCAGCACTTGGGGATGATGACGTCGGCAAAGCCCTCGCCCACGTTCTCGTTTTTGGTGTGAACGTTGGGCAGCGGGAACTCGACCGGGGGCGCCTCGCCCACCAGCAGGTGCCACATGGTGGCGCCGATGCCGTAGATATCGGTACGGGCGTCGGTCTGCGCCTTGCCGTACTGCTCAGGAGCGGCGTAGCCCGTGGTACCAAAGGCGATGGTGTCCTTGCGGGCCTCGTCCTTGTACTCACGTGCAACGCCCAGGTCGATCAGCTTAATGTAGCCATCGGGGTGCAGCATGATGTTGGAGGGCTTCATGTCGCGGTAGACGATGGGCGGATCCTGACGGTGCAGGTAGCCCAAGGCATCGCACACCTGCAGCATCCACTTTTGCACGTTTTCCTCGGACTGCGGACCCTCGCGGCGCACCACGTCGGCCAGGGACGTACCCTCGACGTGGTCCATGATGACGTAGATGAAGTCCTCGGTCTTTTCGATATCGACGATGTCGACGATATTGGGGTGGTCGAGCTTGGAGAGCAGCTCGGCCTCGCTGGCCAGCGACTGCTCAATAGGGCGACCGGTGGGGTCGGTCGCGTTGCGGTCGACCTCTTTGACGGCCCACTGCTTGTTGGTGAGCTGCAGGTCGGCGGCCAGGTAGACGCGGCTCATGCCGCCCTTGCCGATCACCGACAGAATCTTATAGCGGCCCTTGATGACGTCGCCCACGCGCTTACGGCGCGCGTCGACCTCTCGCCTGCTTCTGGTAGACGGCATGGGCTATCGACCTCCCTGAGCCTGAACGCGCAGCACGAGCGCGGTGACGTTGTCGGCCTCTTTGCGATCCATGACGAGCTTGGCCGTGTCGGCAATACGCTGCGTGACGCACCCGGGCTCAAAGCCCTCCTGCTCCTCGCGGTCCAGGTCGGCTGCGGTGCAGGCGGCATAGGCGCCGCGACGATGCTCGGCATCCCAAGCGTTGGCGTCCAGGGCGTCGGGCCCCAGGCGACGGCGAAGCTCGGTATCGGTAAGTACGTGACGGAAGCCGTCGGAGCACAGCAGGTAGATGGCGTCGCGGTCCAAGTTACCGTGGATCAAGTCGGGCACGACCTCCTTGGTGGAACCCAGGCACTGCAACAGCACGTTGCGGCGCGGGTGCGTGAGGGCCTCCTCGGGGGTGATGCGGCCGGCATCGACCTCACGGCGCACAAAGGTCTGGTCGACCGTGAGCTGATTGGTCTGCGACTCGGTGAGCTCGTAGGCGCGCGTATCGCCCACGTGCACGATGGAATAGCGGCCACCGATGGCGAGCATGGCAGTGAGCGTGGTGCCCAGATTCATGTGCTCGGCCATGCCGTAGCGGATCAGCGCCATGTTCATGTCCTGAATCAGGCCGCCCCACTGGCCGTCGACAAAGCTTTCAAAGCCGCCGACAGAGCTTTCCATGGCCTCCAGGGCCACGGGCAGCTTGTTATCAAACCAGTCCGAGAGCATGTTGATCACGGCAGCCGAGGCAAGCTCACCGCACTCAAGACCACCCATGCCGTCGGCGACGGCGACCAGAGCGACATCGCCCACGGGAGTGGAGGCGACCTTGATCAGGTAGCTGTCCTGGTTGGATTCGCGCGTTCGGCCGACATTGGAATAACCGGCCCCTTCAAATAGCATCTGCGCTCCTTTCTCGAATATCTAGACGTGGGTCGCATGCCCTTAGGCGGGCTGGACCTCGAATGCAAAGTTCTCATCGCTCATGCGCACGGTGTCGCCGTCGACGAGCTCGACCGGGAAGCCCGGGTCGATACGCTCGTTGTTGACGAACGTGCCGTTGCGCGAGTTGTCGTCCTCGATCGTGCAGGTGTCGGGACCGGTGACAAAGATCGCGTGGCTGCGCGAAACCGTCGTGGAACCCTTGACCATAAACGAGCTGTGCTTGGACTTGCCCACCACAAAGCGACGGCCGCGGACCTCAAAGCGCTCGCCGGTAGCGATGCGTGTGAGGAAGAAACGCAGATGGCGAACGGTCGCAGCGGTCGCGGGAGCCGGCTCGGGCTTGGGAGCGGGCTTAGGCGCCGGCGCCTGCTCGGACTTGGGCTCGGGCTTAGGTGCCGGCTTGGGCTCGGGCTTGGCGGCATGCGTATGGGAGCCATGGCGCTCGACCGTGTCCTTGGAGAACAGCGACTCGTAGCCCTCGGCAACCTTAAAGTCGATGGGATTGAGCACGCCGGTGCGATCCTGGCGGGACTGGGCGATGGGCGCGTCGGCCAGATCGTCCTCGTCCTGGGGCGCGGGCTCCGGCTCAGGCTCCGGCTTGGGCTCCGGCTTGGGCTCAGGCTCTGGAGCCGGCTCGGGCTGCGGCTCGGGCGCGGGGGCAGGCTGCGGCGCAGGGGCAGGCGCGGGCTCGGTAGAAGAAATCGGCTCGTCCTCCAAATCGGAAAGAACCACCGTTCCCAGCACGGGACCGGGGGCGACGCTGCCCAGATCCTCACCATCATCGAGCACCGTGGTGCCGTGATCGTCGCCGCCGTCGAGCACCGTAGTGCCAGCGTCCATGAGCATGGCGCTCGCACTCACCTGCTTAAGGTGGCGCGAGAAGCCCAAGATGTCGAAGGGGCCGGACTTCTTAAAGAAGGCGGCAAACGAAGACAGGGCGTTCTCGGCGATATCGTCGGACGGCTTCATCGATGCGGCGACCTGCTCAAAGAACGCGCGGACGGCGTCCAGGTTGGGCGTGAGGCCAACCAGCGGCAAAAACACAAAGCGGCAACCCGTGCCGGAGGCATCCATAACCACCTCGTCGGCCGCAAAGCGCAGGTTCATAAGCGGCAGCTGCGACGCGACCAGGGCATCGAACGTGTTGGAGATGCTCTCGAGCAGCTCGCAGGTCTCGACGCCGTCGAAGGGACGTGCCAGGCGCTGCTCCAGGGTCTCACCAGCCAGGCGATAGCGCATCTCGAGCACGCCGTCGGGATAGCGCATAAGCGCGCCGGGCAGCAGGCAGCCTAAGTTGCCGGCGGTCACGGCCTCGTAGAGACGCTTGTCGAGCTGACGCTGGTCAGCGACTACGTAACCAAGCGCCATAGAACCGTCACGCTGTTGAATAACTCGTTTTTCCATTTCGCTAACCAATCGTCAAAACATGCGCGTCACGTGCGCAAAACCAATAGGTACTCCGGCCGGCGAGCACGATACGGTCGCCGAACTCCAGCGGGAACGTCCGCGGCCCGTCGCCTTCCCCGCTATCGAAGACGCAGGCAGGGCCTCCGCCCGCATCGCGCAGGACGCGCGTGCCGTGGGTGCTCCCGCCATCCTCTAAAAACCAGGTGTCGTCGAGCATAAACACACGGCAGTGCAGGCGCGAGACCACCGGGTCGGCCTCGATCGCATCGCAGCTGCTAAACCGACCAATCGAGAAGGGCCGGTCCGCATCCACGCACCACACGCCCAAAATGCATGGGTCGTCCCCGCCGGCAACGCGCACCAGGCAGGCGCCGTCTTGCACCCGCTCGTCGCCCGTATCGGACGGCTCTTGGAGCTCTTGGGGCGTACGGGAGCACAGCGTGCGGGCAAAACGGTCGTCCAGGCATCCAAAGGCCATGGTGCGAAAACAGGCGGCCAAGAGCTCGGCAAGCGGCGCTCGCCCGCAGGCGGTCTGCTGCTCGCCCCACCGCACGACCTCGCGCGATTCGCATGCCATGCGCAGCGGATCGATCTCGCGACCGGCGCGACGCTCGCTCTCCAAGCCGCGCAGCAGCTCGGGCCACGACGTGTGGAGCACATAATCGAACAGCCCCGCGTCGTCCAAATCGGTCGCATTGCGCAGCATCTCGATCAGCGAGGTTGCAGCCTGCGAGAACACCGAGCTGTCGTCGGCATAGCCCTTGCGCATATCCGCCGCATAGCGACTCGAGTGCATCAGACGCGACAGAGCCGCCGCGGTGCGCTTGCGCACGATGGGGTTGGTGTGGTTGATATACCTGCCGCGGGTACCCACGAGCGCGTAGATGTGCTTGTGGTTGCAACCGCCGCACGTCAGGTCCCTAATGCTCTCGGCAAAGCGATAGAACGCACTGTCCCAGCCGTGCTCGTGAACACAATCGCAAACCTGAGAGGAACTCGCCATGAGGCCCCTTCCCTAACTCCCCCGGAGACCTCAACTCTAGAGGTCGCCGTGTTCCCATGCTGTTGCACAACACCTTGGGAACAGTCCAGTAACTCAACGTTGCCGCCGGTCGGCGGCCCCTACAACAGCGTGACCGGTGTCACCACATCCATCACGTGCCGATCTCCGATAAAATCGCCCTTGAGCCGCACGTGGCGACGGGCAAGATCGTCAAACGCGACGGCCGCCTGCGAAGCCAACGGCCGAGCCGCGGGATCGTCCGCCAGGCAGGCCCTGATGGCGCCGCGAACGTCGTCCGGAAGACCCTCGTCCACCGCGATGGCGCTCGTCCCCGCGCTCTGGCAAGCCTCGAAAAAGCTCTTCCAGGCATTGCCGCCTGCACCGGCCTCGGGGGCACCCGCTAAAAATGGCAGGCTGCCGCAGAGCGCCTCATGGGCAAGGACGCCGAGCGAGAACACGTCGGAGGCGGGCTGGGCGTGACGATCCTCGTCCTCACCCATCAGCAGCTCGGGCGCAAGGTATCCCGGCGTTCCGTGCGGTCCGGTCCAGTAAGCGCCCTCCTCGTCCAAGAACGAATAATCTAGATCGATAAGGGCGGCCTGGGGAATCTCGCCCAAAAGGTCGGAAGCCACATCGAACGGATCGCTCTCGAACACAATGTTGGAGGGCTTAAGGTCCTGGTGGACAAACGCGCCGTCAAACGCCTCCTGGGCCTGCGCCAGCGCGCCAAAGCACGAGGACACAAGCAGCAGCGTCTGGGCAAACGAGAGGCTGCGTACGCCCGTGGCGCAGGTGCGCACCACGTCGGCAAACGACACCCCCGGGACCATGACAGTCACCACGGCAAGGACGGTATCGTCACCGGGAAGGGCGACGAGCTCGTGAAAGAGCACGCGCGCCAGACCGTGCGAGGACGGCGTGAGGGTGCCACCGGCATCGGCCTGCACGTCCAGGACGCGGCGGAAGAAATCCTCCTGGCGGCGCAGATGAGCGATATCGCCGCGGATGAGCTTGAACGAACACGAGGTGCCGCGCAGGCCGTCCGCCGTGCAGGAACCGACAAAGACCTGCGAGCCGCCCTGAGCGCTCGTGACGAGCTTGAGCCCGTCGACGCCGGCCAGCCTAGCGATCATCCGAACCTTCGCGTCGACCGAAGCCGTCGCGATGTTCTTGTTCTCGGTCGTCTGATCCATCTCGTTAAGCACCTGCCTTTCTTTGCTATCACTACCATGAAGGCAAAAACTCAAATGTTGTTGCGCAACATTGTCAAAAGGCGAAACTTTTTTTGTTTTGCCTGTTCAATAAGGGCAACTGCCGGTAAAGAAAGGCGGCCGGGAACGATGTCCACGGCCGCGCCGGGTTGCGGTATCGAGTTGTTTCGCACGCCGAACCCTTTTGCCGGCCCCCTAGCGGGCCATCGGGGCGGCCTGATCGCGCAGCACAAAGGTGAGCGCGGCGGCGGCAATGGCAAACAGCGCCGTAAAGATGGGGGTGGTCGCCGCAGAGCCAATAGCACTCATCATGTTGGCGTACAGCAGTTCAAAGGCCAAGACAGAAAGTGTCATGAGACCGCAGCCGGCGGGCAGCACGACCTTTAAGCCCTGGGTGAGGTAGAGCACGATGCCGGCGATCGTGGCGAGCATGCCAAGGGCCCAAAAGGCGGTAACGGCCATCGAGATAAAGGAGACGCCGCCGGAGGAAACCTTGCCGTAGTTGGGATTCGTGATGCTCACAGCATGACCGTGGCCCGAGTCGGAATAGTCATCGTAGTAGGAGCTGCTCAGTGAGCTGGCGAGGTCGGACGCCGAGTCGTACATGCTCTGGTAGGTAACGGCGACCTCGCCGGCCTTACCCAGGCTCCATACGTTGTAGTTTTCGTCAAAACCCAGGCTCGAAGAATAGTCGGTACTCTGACCGGCGAGCTGGCTCAAGAAATTGGCGCCCTGGCTCGCATAGCTCGAGGCCTGCACCACTGTGGGCGAGACGCTAAACCACGGCATAAAGGAGAGGATGATGGCGATGATCGCGAGCGCGCAGGGAATGATGCGGGTAATGGACAGGGCCGGACGTACGGCAGAGACGGGAGCCGCCGCGTGCATGGCGGGCGCCGCGGTAAAGGCGGGGCCGGGCTGGGGCTGGGCGACTGGTGCGGGCTGAGGCGCGGGGGCGGGTTGAGCCGCATGCTGGGGCTGAGCCGGGGCGGCCGCGTGCGCAGGGGCAGCGGTCGCCGCCTGGATCTGTTGGCCGCAAACAGGGCAGAAACGAGCACCGTCGTCGATCTTGGCGCCACAACCGGGACAGAACATATCGGGTACCTCCTTGGGGTTAAACAACAGGTCGTGCAGACCTTTGAGGTCCGCACGACCATATTCACCGCTGCCGCCGCAAAGTTGTTGCGCAACTTTCAACTTATTTTTGAGGCTTTGCCCCGCCGTCTCCGTCGAGGTCTAATCTCGCAGGCTAGCCCAGCTTATGACCGCAGTTCATGCAGAAGGCGTGACCCGCCTGAATGGGAGCGCCGCACGCGGGGCACACGGCCGCACCATCGGCAGGAGCAACCTGAGCCTCGACCGGCGTGGGAGCCGCCTGGGCCTGGCGAGCCAGCTCGGCCTGAATCTCGGCCATCGACTTACCGCAGCCCGAGCAAAACATGACGGACTGCTGCAGGCGGTTGTGGCAAAACGGGCAATCGATGAATGCAGAAGCATAGGCCGCCGCCTGCGCCTGGCGCTCGAGTTCGTCGATCTGAGCCTGAAGCTGCGCACGCTCGTTGTCGATTGCGGCGATGCCGTCAAAAAGCTCCTCGCGGCCCTGACGCAGCTCGGTGTTGTCCTCGGTCGCCTCATACAGGCTGGCACCCAGCTGGCCGGCAAGCTGCTGGCGGCGCTTAAGGGCGTCATTCATCTGGCTCTTGAGCCTGTTAACCTGCAGGGCACGGTTGGCATCCGCAGCCGTACGGTCGAGCGATGCCTGCATCTCATCAAGAAAACCCATGGCGGGTCCTTTCTCGTCTAGGTATAAGGGCGCGGGGCCCCTCTCAAGTGCGCCCATCATCGCACAGCGGCAGCACATCGGCATGCAAAACGGTGTTTTTCAACAGCGCCGCAACCGCGAATGAGAGAAACTAGCCATATTATTGGACATTGCGCGCGAAAGCGGACGGCAATTGCGCCGTCGCCGCCCGCGACTCATCACGACCGACACCCAAGGGGGCGAAGATGGACAATCAAGGACAGCAGGAGCTCATCGTACTCGATACGTTTGAGCCCGCGGTTGCCTTTGATCCCGCCAAGCGCGACGAATCGCGCCGCCGCTTCTCGATGTTCCTCGTCCAAAGCGAGGCCGGACAGGGCGGCACAGGCGTGGTCCAGCGTGCCACCAACACCGCCGGCGAGATCTTTGCCATCAAGCGCCTGCATGTGAGCGACACCGCGGACGAGCGCATCGCCGCCGGCATGCGCGCCGTGCTGTTCGAGGAATATCGCAACCAGCTCACCGTCTCGCACCTTAAGGGCTTCCCGCGCGTATACGGCTACGGCACCAGCAACGGCGAGCCGCTCATCGTTATGGAATGGGTCGAGGGCTCCACGCTCAAGCACATCACTCCGCAGCTCCCCCACGAGGACGGCGGCGTGCGCGGCGATGCCGTGGCGGCCATCGGCGTGGCCGTGCTCTCCATTCTCAATAACGTACGGCACCTGGACACGGGCGTTGCCCACCGCGACATCTCGCCGCGCAACATCATGGTCGCCACGAGCGAGCGCTCGCTCCAAGACCAGCTCGCGACGCTCGACTTCGATATCCGCCTGATCGACTTTGGCAGCTCCACGGCGCTCAACCCCATCGACCCCACGTTTACCGTGCGCGCCGACGTCTGGCGTGGCGGCACGCCCGAGTACGCGCCGCCCGAGATGCTCACCCACGATATCGCGGGCATCGAGACCAGGCGCCTGAGCCCCACCGTCGACATCTACGCGCTCTCGAGCGTGCTCTACGAGCTGTATTGCGGACATACTCCGTTTAACCTGCAGGCGCTGGGCAACGCATCGCCCTACCGCGTCAAAACCGAAACGGCCTTTGAGATACCGCAGGCCCGCACTGCCGCCGATGAGACACTCATCAACATTATCGTGGCGGGACTCGCCATCGACCAGGAGCGGCGCCCCTCCGTCGAGCAGATGCTCGACCTGCTGCGCCGTTGGCAATCGAGCGAGCTGGGCGACTGGCCCACGCCCGAGCCGGTCTGGGGCAGCAGAGTCATGGACGCCCAGACAACCTATATCGGCCCGGGGACAAGCGTCGACGAGCCCGTACCGGCCACGTTCGACACCGCTCAGCCGGTCATGTTTCCGCTGGACGACGGCGTCGCCGCTCCAGTTGACCCGTTTACAGCAGCATCCGATACCGCTGCCGAAGGCGGCCCGCTCGACAACGGGCGTCAGGACCGCGCGTCCTATCTGCCCGTGCCGGTTGTGCTCGAGGCACCCCGGGCGGCCTATGGCGCCGATGCCGCCGTGTCGGCCGCCGCGTCCATGCCCCCTGCGGCCGATACCGCCGCTCCCGTCGCGCAAAACGCGATTTTCGGTGGTGCGGCGGCAGGCCCTTCCGTCTCCTCCGTCTCTGCTGGCTTTTCCTCGGCAGCGTCGGCTACGCCTACAGCAGGCACAGCAACCAAGGCCGCCGCATCCGTCTCGCGCCGCGCCTTTTTGGCAGCGGGCGGCCTTGCCCTCACGGCACTTGCCGGTGGCGGCGCCTTCCTGCTGACGCACAACTCGAACAGCGGAAGCGACACCGCGGTTGCGGCAGACGCCAAAAGCGAGGACAACTCGTCGAAAAGCAAAAAGGACAGCGACTCCGATTCCTCGGACGACACTTCGTCATCCAGCACCATCAGCGTGGAGATGCGCTATGCCGCCCAAAGCGATGGCAAATGGGGTCTGATTGACGACACCGGCGCATGGAAGGTCAAGCCAACCTACAGCGACATGCGCCTCTACGGGGCCGGTCTCGCCGCCGCGCTCGATTCCTCGAGCGGCATGTGGGGCTACATCGACCAGGACGGAAACTGGGCCATCGAGCCACAGTTCTCGGACACCCGACCCTTCAACGACTACGGCGCCGTCGCCCAAGACGCGCAGACCAGTTTTTGGGGTGTGCTCAACCGCCAGGGCAAATGGATCGTCGATGCCAAGTACTACGCCATGGGCGATATGGTGCTGGGCAACTTTGTCCCCTACCGCTCGAGCAACGAAGAGGACAGCTGGGGCTACATCTACATCAAGACCGGCAAGCGCAACGACGTGCCACCGACCTTTAGGGGCCTGGGCGGCTGGGACTCGGCAAACGGCCTGGGGCCCGCGACGCAGGACGGCACCACCTGGGGCTACATCAACGGTTACGGACAGTGGAAGATCGAGCCGCAGTTCAAGGCCGCCCGCCGCTTTGCCAGCAATCGCGCCGCGGTGCAGCTCGACGACGGCTCGTGGGGCTATATCCTGCCCGACGGCACGCGCGCGTTCTCTGCCACCTTTGCCGAGGCACGTGAGTTTGCCAACGGCTGGGCACCCGTCAAGGACCAGGCGACCGGCCTATGGGGCTGCTCGACGGTGAGCGGCGCCTGGCAAGTCGAGCCCAAGTTCCGCGCCATGGGCGATATCTTCTACACCTCGTCCGATGTCTTTTTGCCCGTGCAGGACAACGATAGCGGCAAATGGGGTGTGCTCGACGACGCCGGCGACTGGCGCGTTATGCCCAAATTCGACGCGATTATCTAGCGCCTGCACCCAAGCCCGTTTATAGCAATGTAAAGACGGCGTTGACGTGCATGTTTTAGTCCGCCCAATCGGATATAGTAGGTTGGAATGTCAAACTGCATGCAAGCTCGCCCTGTGTGCTGCAACCGCAAGGAGGGGACCAATGGATCGAGAGACACCGCGCTCCGTCATGTTCGACGATCTGCGCAAGTTCGGCGGGATCACCAATCGCGATACCGCTTGGATGCTGCTGCGCTCCACCCCTATGGCCGGCGGCAAAGCACCGCGCGACCGCGTGGACGAGCGAACGTTCCTATCGCGCGAGGTTGTTCACGCTCCCGTCGAGCGTCCGCGCCCCGAGCTGTTTGCCGATATCACCCAGACGGCCCAAAACATCACCGCCCGCCTTATCTCCAACCTCGGTGGTAGCGAGATGGCTCGTGCCATGGTGGCGGAGCATTACAGCGGCGAGGCCGCCGAGGCCATGCGCGAGTCGCTGAGCGCCTATGGACTCGACGACCGTATCTACCGCAACGCCTGCGACCGCATCGCCGCGCCTGGCACCACGGCCGCCGACTGCGCCCTGCCGCTCGTCACGCTGTTTGTGGCCTGCGGTTGCCTGTGCGACCCGCAAGCCGCCGTACAGGTGACCGAGACGCTGATCGCCGATAAGATGGGCGGGCACTTCTCCACTACCGAGCTCAGCGTGGGCGAGGGCTTTACCGCCGCCGTCGAGCCCGAGGTCAAGCATGCCGAGCGCCTGGGGCTTATCCGCATCGTGGGTAACGCCGCCAAGCCTCCGCTGTACCCGCTCAACGAGGGCGAGGGCGGCACCGTGATCGGCTCGCTCGCCACGGGCACCGGCGCGATCACCGATGTCGACCGCGATGTGTCGCGCCGACACGCGCGCGTCTTTGCCAAGGACGGCTACTGGTACGTGCAGGGCCTGGGCTCTACCAATGGCACCGTGCTCATCTCGGGCGCGGACATGTCCCAGCACGTCGTCGAGCCGCCGCGCCACACGCGTAGGCCCGGTGTCGAGTACCCGCCCGTTCCCCTGTGGCACAGCGACACCATTTGTCTGGGTGCAACAACCCGTTTTTTGGTCATGAAACTCGCAATTTAGCATTGTGCCCGGCGCCGTACGTGGCGTACCGGGCACAACGTCTATTTGGCAAGAAGCGGTGCGCTCGCGTCCGCGACACCTCAAGGTAAGGTCACCATGGCAAATACCACTCCGCAGCCCGATTCAACGTCGGTTCTCTTTCAGCTCGAATCGTTCGACACCGCCGTCCCCGTCAATCCCGCCGACGAGGAGCTCGCCAAGCGCCGCTTTATGACGCTCATGGTCACGGCCGACCGTTTCTCGCACGGCAACACGGGCCTTGTGCTGCAGGCGCATAACACCTCAAACGAGCGATTCGCCGTCAAAGTGCTCGCGGACAACACGCTCATGCGTGCGTTGGGAACCAATACCCCGTCGCGCACGGCAGACGAATCCGCCATGCATCTGGCAAACACCGCCGCGCTCTTTGAGGAATACCGTAACCTCTGCCGTGTGTCGCACTTGCGCGGATTTCCCCACGTCTATGGCTATGGCACATGCCAAGGCGAGCCACTCATCCTTATGGAGTGGATCGAGGGTACGTCGCTCGACAAAGCGGCCAGCATGCTGCCGCACGACGGCGAGGGCGTGACTTGTGCCGCCACCGCATCGGTAGGCTGCGCTGTCCTGGGCACGCTGCTGTCGACCCGGAATCTCGAGACGCCGCTCGTACACCGCGACCTGTCGCCCGCAAACATCATGTTCCGCACCAACGAGATCGGCATCGACGAACAGGTGCGGACAATGGCGTTTAAGCCGTGTCTGGTCGACATGGGCTCCTCGGTTCCGGCCCTAGGCAGCGACACGCTCACACAGCGCGCCGACATTTGGCGCTACGCCACGCCGGCATATGCCGCGCCCGAGATGCTCACCCGCGATATTCCCAATATCACCGCGCTGCGTCGCTCGCCTGCCGTCGACGTGTACGCCATCGCGAGCATCCTCTACGAGCTCTACAGCGGGCACACTCCCTTTAGGGCTGCCAGGCACCAGGCGCAAGAGGTCTGCTCGTATTACCTGCTCAAGACGCAAAACGAACCCGAGCCGCTCGTAGCCCACAAGGGTGACGACCAGGCTTTTGCCGACCTTATCATGTCGTGTCTCGTGACCGACCAGGCATCGCGCCCCACCGAGCGCGAGCTCTACGAAGGTTTGCTGGCATTCGCTCCCGACCTGGGCGAATCGGCCGCAAGCACGCCGGGGCTCTCCAACCAGCCAATCAACATCGATGCCGGCGCGCACCTTAAGGTCGATGTCGCCGGCGACCGCGCCCGAGCGCTTCTTGAGCAGGCCCGGCGCGACGCTATGACCCGCCGCCGCTTTATTATCGGTGGCGTTGTCGCAGCCGTCGTGGGACTCGGAGCCATTGGTGCCGCCACTCACGGCTTTGGCATTCCCGACTACCTCGACGGCATTCGCGACTCGCTTGGCGACTATACCTGGGACCAGCTGCAGGAAATCTCACTCAAGATCAAGGCGGCGAAGAACAACGCCGAAGCCCGCAAGATTGGCAAGCGCTATCACCTGCTCGACGCTGACGGGCACATCCCCTATCCGTGCACCAAACGCGTGAAGCTCACCAACGGGCTGGAGGTCGGCGCACAGCTTGTGGGCATCCGCCATGACGAGCTTCTGGACGGGACGGACAAGGCAGGGTTGACGTTTATGTTCGACGCCGGCATTGCCGAACGCGACGCCGCGGCCCAACCGCTGAGTGCCGGCTGGGCAGATTGCGAGCTGCGGGAATGGCTCGACGGCGACGGCCTTAAGCTGCTGCCCAACGAGCTGCGCGCGCTCATCAAAGGGGTCAAGAAGGTCTCGAACAATGTGGGCGTCGCCAGAAGCGCATCGTGTCTGAGCGAGCTGCCCGCGACCCTTTGGCTTCCCGCCATGGTCGAGCTGTGCGGAGTGCAGCCGCCCGAGTCATTTGCTGAAGGCTATCACTACCTGGCCGATATCTACAACGGCGAGGGCGAGGAATATCAGCTGTTCCGCGAGCTTAAGGTGAGCCCATATTCCACCAACTCGACCATGGTGCGCCAGTGGAAGGACAAGGACACCTGTTGGTGGCAGCGCACGGCAAGCCCCGACACGTCCGACGAGAAGGGCACGCTCTACATGAACCGCGTGGACTACGACGGCGACGTTTTTATGTACGCCACCCCTGCGAGCAAGCCGGACAAGCGTACCTGCGTGATTCCCGGATTCTGTATCTAGGGGCTGCGGGCTGCGGCAGGCGGGACCGGCTCCCAACGTTTGTCTCGATCTGTAACATCTACTCGGCAAAATCGGCTCCAGATGTTACAGATTGAGATATCGAGTCATCGTCGGACGGTTCGTCTCGATCTGTAACATCTGGAACCCAAAAACCGGTCTTAGTGTTACAGATCGAGACGAACCCAAACCTCACAAAACAACATCTCAATCTGTAACAGTTAGAGGTCGTTTTCCCTGCTAGATGTTACAGATCGAGATGTTAAGCAACCGCCGAATTGTTTGTCTCGATCTGTAACAGTTACTCGGCAAAATCAGGCCTAGATGTTACAGATTGAGACGTTTGGGTCGTCATCAGGTTGTTTGTCTAGATCTGTAACAGTAAGGGGTCGTTTTCCCTGCTAGATGTTACAGATTGAGACGACAGACGGGGATGGTGCACCGACCCGGCAGTCGATCTCCGCATCGGAATGTCATACATTTCAACTTCTGCTAGACACCCCCAGGGGGTATGGGTGTATAGTATCGGTGGGTTAACAATTCGAACACCGAACTACAGAAAGGAGAAGCCATGGCTCAAGATAAGTTCGACGTGGGCGGCATGACGTGCGCCGCCTGCCAGGCGCATGTGGACCGCGCCGTGAGCAAGCTCGACGGCGTCCAAAGCGTCGCGGTCAACCTGCTCGCCGGTTCCATGATGGTCGACTACGACCCCGCGCAGGTCACCCCCGACGATATCTGCACCGCCGTCGACCGCGCGGGCTACTCGGCCTCGCCCGTCGATGCGGGCACCAGTGCCGCCGGCTCAAACGGCAGCGCGCAAGCCAGGTCCGGCGCCGCCCATATGGAGTCGCCCACCAAAAAGCTGGAGGCCGCCGCCTCTGCCATGCGCACCCGCCTCATCGTCTCGATTGTCTTCCTCATCCCACTGTTCTACATAGGCATGGGGCACATGCTTGGTTGGCCGCTGCCTGACATTTTCACCGATCACACCCATAGCATGACGCTCGCCCTCACCGAGCTCGTCCTGCTCATCCCCATCGTCTATGTCAACGACGCGTACTTTATCAACGGGTTTAAATCGCTCGCGCACGGCGCGCCCACCATGGACGCCCTTATTGCCGTGGGCGCCACCGCCTCCATTGCCTGGTCGCTCTACGCCATGTTCATCATGGCCGACCAGTTAGCTGCGGGTCAGGTCCACGAGGCCATGATGACAGGCATGGACAATCTGTATTTTGAGAGCGCAGGCACGATCCTGTCGCTCGTCACCGTGGGCAAATACCTCGAGACGCGCAGCAAGTCCAAGACCGGCGGCGCTATCGAGGCGCTGATCGACCTGGCACCCAAGACCGCGACCGTCGTTGCCGATGACGGCACCGAAAACACCGTCGACGTCGACAGTATCCTTCCCGGCCAGGTCCTGCGCGTGCGCCCCGGCGAGTCCATCCCCGTCGACGGCGTGGTGCTCGAAGGCGCCTCCGCTGTAGACGAGAGCGCGCTCACCGGCGAGTCCATCCCCGTGGAGAAAACCGTCAGCGATACCGTCAACGCTGCCACCGTCAACCGCACCGGCTCGTTTACCTTCCGCGCCACACGTGTGGGCGCCGACACGTCGCTTGCCAAGATCATCCAGCTCGTCGAGGACGCCAACGCCACCAAGGCGCCCATCGCCCGCATGGCCGACAAGGTCGCCGGCGTGTTCGTGCCCGTGGTGTTTGTAATCTCGGCCGTGACTTTTGTGGCGTGGATGGCGCTCACCGGCAACATCAACGAGGCGCTCACTTCCGCTGTGGCAGTGCTGGTGATCAGCTGTCCGTGCGCACTGGGTCTGGCCACGCCCGTCGCCATTATGGTGGGCACCGGCAAGGGCGCCGAGATGGGCATTCTGTTTAAAAGCGCCGAGGCGCTGGAGAATCTGCGCAGCGTGGGCACCGTGGTGCTCGATAAGACGGGCACGGTCACCCGCGGCAAGCCTGCCGTGACCGATATCGTGGTTGCCGCGCGCGCCGACGGCTCGCCCGCTATGAGTGAAAAGGCGTTACTGAAGCTCGCTGCCGCGCTGGAGCGCTCAAGCGAGCACCCGCTGGCCGAGGCGATTATGGCCGAGTGCGAGGCGCGCGGAATCGTGGCGCGCATGGTCGAGGACTTTGCCGCCGTGCCTGGACGAGGCGTTACGGCGCGCGAGGGACAAAACGTCATCGCTGCCGGCAACGTGCATCTGATGAACGAGCTGGGCGCGGAGGTGCCCGCCGGCGTTGCCGAGCAATTTGCCACCGAGGGCAAGACGCCGCTGTTCTTTGCCAAGAACGGCGAGCTTGTCGGCATCATCGCCGTGGCCGACGAGGTCAAAGAGACGAGCGCTGCTGCCATTGCCGCACTGCGAAAGCTCGGCGTCGATGTGCGCATGCTCACCGGCGACAACCGCGTGACGGCCGAGGCCATCGCCCGTCGCGTGGGACTGAGCAGCGAACAGGTTATCGCCGACGTCCTGCCCGCCGACAAGGAACGCCACGTGCGCGAACTGCAGGATGCGGGCGGCAAGGTCGCCATGGTGGGCGACGGCATCAACGACTCCCCCGCCTTGGCGCGCGCCGACGTAGGCCTTGCTATCGGCACCGGCGCCGACATCGCCAAGGAGGGCGCCGACGTGGTACTCATGCGCAGTGACCTCATGGACGTCGCCCGCGCCATCGAGCTTTCGCGCGCCACGATCCGCAACATCAAGCAGGACCTGTTCTGGGCGCTGTTCTACAACGGCATCGGCATTCCGCTGGCGGCGGGCGTGTTCTTCCCGCTCACCGGATGGCAGCTCTCGCCGATGTTCGGCGCCGCGGCCATGAGCCTGTCGAGCGTGTGCGTCGTAAGCAATGCTCTGCGCCTGCGAACCTTTAAGCCCAAAGTGGCAAAATAGGCTCACCATTAAGTCCATTTAGAACGGGTTTTCCAGGTGCCCGGGATTGACCTGAAAGAGGAGCGACGCGTACTTTGGTACGCGAGCGACGGCTTGAAGGTCAAGGTCGGGTGCCTGGGAAAGTCGACACAACAGAGAGGAATATCCATGCGTTACACAATCAAGACTTCCGGCCTCATGTGCGGCCACTGCGATGCTACTGTCGAGACGGCACTGCTCAACGTTGCCGGCGTGACCGACGCGGATGCCGATCACGAGACTCAGACCGTACAGGTGGAGTGCGCCGATACCGTGACCGCTGAGCAGCTCGCTGCCGCCGTCGAGGGTGCCGGCGAGAAGTTCCACGCCCTGTCCGTGACCGCTGCGTAGCAGCTACCAGAAGCATTCGACCCCATCGACCAGAAACGAGGACCCGCCATGATGGCAGACCACAAATCGGTGACCCGCATGCTCAAGACGGCACGCGGCCAGATCGACGGCATCTTGCGGATGGTCGATGAGGACCGCTATTGCGTCGATATTTCCACACAGCTCATGGCCACACAGGCACTCCTCGCGCGCATTAACGCCGACGTGCTCAAGGCGCATATCGAGGGCTGCGTGACTTCGGCAATCGAATCGGGCGACGAAGACCTCAAAGCCACCAAGCTCGCCGAGATCGAACGCGTCGTCGACAAACTCGCCAAGTAGTTGGGGCATTGGGGACAAACTGCTTTGCGCCATCTTGGTGTTCCGGGGACAGGTACATTTGCACCACATTGGTGCAGATTAACCTGTCCCCCTTGCTCTAAATCGGGTATAAAGGCGTGCAGCATATCGAATGAAAGGCAGTTCTGCATGAATGACTTTATGAAGGGTCGCAACGGCGCCGATGAGCTCACCATCGTGATGGGCTTTGCCGGAATCGTCATCGCGATGATCGGATCGATGGCCCGTATCCAGTGGCTCAGCTGGATCGCCATCGCCGTAATCGTGCTCGGCGTGCTGCGCGGCCTGTCCAAAAATATCGACGCGCGCCGCAAGGAGAACGAGGCCTTTGTCACGGCGACCGCAAACGTCCCCGGCCTAGGCAAGTTCGTCGCCAGCTTGGGCGGCGGCGCCGCAGCTGCCAACGCCTCGCGCGCGGCCGGCACCAGCAAGGAAGACTTTGAGCGTGCCAAGCGCACGGCCAAGAAGATGTGGAAGGGCCGCAAGACCACGGCGTACCTCAAGTGCCCCAACTGCGGTCAGATGCTGTCCGTCCCCAAGGGTAAGGGCAAGATCCGCGTCACTTGCCCCAAGTGCCACGCCAAGATGGAAACGCGCTCCTAGCCGCTACACCATAGGACAAAATAAAAGCCGAGGCCTCGTGTTGAGACCTCGGCTTTTTTGAACGCGGCATAGGGACCGTCCCTTTGTCACACCTATGCCACGCCGTCGCGAGCGAGCTCCTCTGCCAGCGCCTCGGCCGGCATGGCCATAATCGTGTCGAGCTCGGCGTCCACCTCGGGAATGCGCTTCACCTTGAGCTTGCGCACCAGGTTGCCGCGGCACATCACGTGCATTGGCTCACGCAGAGCACGCAGGTCATCGAGCGGGTTCTCGCGCGTCACCAAAATGTCGGCCGCCTTGCCGCACTCGATCGTACCGGTCTCGTCACCCAGGCCCAGCAGCTCGGCATTGACCTGCGTGGCCGTATGCAGCGCAAACGCATTGCTCACGCCCACGTACTTGGCAAAATAGGCCACCTCGCGCCACATGTCGTACTGGGTCACGAACGGGCAGCTCGAATCCGTGCCCAGGCCTACCCTGATGCCGGCTTCCAGCGCCGCACGTGCACTCTCGATAATGCCCGAGCACACGATGTCGCCGTTCTTCTTTTGCGTATCGGTCGAATGGGTCTTTTCCGGGTCGAGCAACACAAACGGCAGCGCCGGGCTAATAGTGCAGGTCACACTCGCTGCACGTCCCTCGAGCTGTGTTCCCGCGGCGCCGCGGTACAACTCCAGGATCTCAGGTGTCAGCGGAGCGCCGTGCTCGATCGTATCGACGCCGGCCTGAAGCGCGGCCTTCACACCTTCGGTACTCTCGACATGGGCCATAACCGGAAGGCCAACCTCGTGCGCCGCCTTGCACGCCGCAGCGGCAACCTCGACCGGCATGCGCAGCACGCCCGGCTCGCCCACCTCGGTCGCATCGAACACGCCACCCGTCACGAACAGCTTGATGACGTCGGCACCGCGCGCATACAGGTCGCGCACCTGTTCGGCCGCCTCGGCGGGGGTATTGGCGACCTGCGCGAACAGCCCCGCGCCATGGCCACCCGGCACCGTGACGCCCGTTCCCGGCGCCACCAAGCGAGGGCCTTGGTACTTGCCGGCATCGATAGCATCGCGTACGGCGATATCGGCAAACAGCGGGTCGCCCGCGCCGCGCACCGTAGTCACGCCGCTTGCCAACTGCTGCTGGGCACTGCCTTTGAGGATGTGGCGAACGATGGCGCGGCCCACGGGGTTGTCGAGTTTCTTCATGAGCGCGCCCGCATCGCCGGCCGAGACCGGCTTGCCCGAGCCGCACAAATGCACATGCATATTGATGAGGCCTGGCATGAGGTACGCGCCTGCCAGGTCGATGACCTCGGCCCCCGCCGGAGCCTGCGCCACAGCACTCGGCCCCATCCACGTGATGACGCCGCGCTCAACAGCCACGGCCATATCGGGCTGCGGCTCCATATGTTCCGAACCATCCAGAATGGTCGCATTGATAAACAACGTGGAACGATCGGCAGACGCCATATCGAGCTCCTCCCTCACGATTAACTTGAACATTTGTCCATTATCGCCTAATGCAGCAAGCTAAAGTCGGACATATCGGTTAACGGAGAAAAGGGAGGATGTGGGAATGGAGAGGCCAGCACGGCGATGCCCCAGCCAGGTGCCAAACGTCTTGATCTGTAACAGTTAGACGTTCTCCAGGCCCCTAAACGTTACAGATTTAGACAAACCAGTGGCGCCCAAGCATTCGTCTCGATTTGTAACAGGTAGACCGTCTTTAACCTTCCAAATGTTACAGACCGAGATATTCGGTCGTGCGTCCAGCCTTTGTCTCAATCTGTAACAGTTGGGTCGAATTTTGGCCGCTAGATGTTACAGATCGAGACATTCTCCCAGCCAGGTGCCAAACGTCTCGATCTGTAACAGGTAGACCGGTTTTATGTCCCCAAACGTTACAGATCGAGATCTTTTAGCGGCAGCTAACCTTCTGTCTTGATCTGTAACAGCTAGAAGGCCAAACGGCTCCTTGTTGTTACAGATCGAGACAAACTCGGCAGGAACAACCACGCCCGCGTCAGTTGCACCCCTCAGCGCCCATACCACTGGCGTCTCCATTCCTCAGCCAAATCGGCCCGTCGCGGAATACCCGCCAGCCTCATCTTTTCAGCTAGCTTTCCTGGGTTCTTGAGTTCATCAAACGTGAACCTCAACACCTTGTGCCCGAGCATTGTCAGATGAGACTCCCGCTGACGTTCTGCCACAAATGGATCGACCCACTCCCGACCCTCGTCGTCCTGTAGGGTATACTTCCCCTTTCCATCCAGCTCGCCAATCACGCACGCCCCGTCCTCGAGCCTCCAAAAATAATCAACGCGAAACACTTGGCTCGAATCGAGCGGATCGCGAAACTCCACCTGCAACTCTGGCACCGGAAAACCGTATGCAATAAAGAACGCCCGAAAACGAGACTCGCCGCCGTTTTCGGACAGCCCGTCCGCATACGACGCAATCACCTGCGCCCTGCGATACCCGCGCTTGCCTTCACAATCCATACGAAGCCGCTCACAAAAGTCATCGCGCGACACGCCCTTTGCTCGCAACGCAGAATCGGCAATCGCCAGGCCATACGAAAACGGCGCGCGCAGCAAGCAATCTTCTACCGTGCGCCAAAACGGCGTCATCTGCACGCCGTCGACTTGTTCCAGCGCACCCGCCGCCTGCGGACGCAATAGCCTACATCCCGCACTCAACGGCACCGAGCAACCTGTCTTAACAAGAAATCGCGGCCCGAGCAGATCATTCGGCACCTCCAGACCCCACAAAAGCGCCGCGTCATAGCCCCAAAACGCCCAATCGGGATGAAACTCCGCAAGCCCTTTGATGGTACGCAGCGCTCGCTCCGCCGGCGTCAGCACAACCCAATCATGTTGCAAGCAGAACAAATACGGCTCGGGCTCCGCAATATCATCGGTTCCCACATGACGCCGCAGCCACATGAGCTCGGCATTGTCGTGCGTCACAAGCAGCACGCCTTGTTCAGCCGCCTCCGCGAGTCTGGCAAGCATCCTATTCCGCGCCAAGGTGTTCCGTGTCGCCTGCTTGTGTTTAAGAACGGTATTAGACACTTTCATCACCACCACATCGGGCAAATGGGCCATCGCCGCTGTTGCCTCCGCTGACAAACGTCTTGATCTGTAACAGTTACGAGCACAAGCAGCCGCCAAACGTTACAGATCGAGATCTTTCGGTCGTGCGTCCAACCTTTGTCTCAATCTGTAACAGGAAGACCAACTTTTGGCCGCTAGATGTTACAGATCAAGATCTTTCGGCATCGTGTCCAACCTTTGTCTCGATCTGTAACAGGTAGGTCGAGTTTTGGTCTGTAGATGTTACAGATTGAGACATTCCCCCCAGCCAGGTGCCAAACGTCTTGATCTGTAACAGTTAGACGTTCTCCAGGCCCCTAAACGTTACAGATTTAGACAAACCAGCGGCGCCCAAGTATTCGTCTCGATCTGTAACAGGTAGACCGGTTTTTTGTCC
>OLPO01000273.1_pt1:5000-17500 | contig 44309 bp, 32 predicted proteins | sample 1672831 | NCBI WGS metagenome assembly OLPO01 (sample SAMEA3136728, study PRJEB25190) | human gut metagenome
ATATACTATTTTACCCATAAATCATCTATGCCATACACGTATGGTGTCTTCACAAAACAACAATAAGAATAATGATATAGTTGCTAGTAATACAATAATTCATTTGGAGAAGAAGGATAATGTATTGGCAAGAATGTTAGACCATAAAGAAGCTATCATCTCCCATTTAAGCTGGGCCAGCCTCTTTCTAGGGTTCCATACTTTGGGCTTTATGTTCATAATGATGTCATGCTTGCTTTTGGTACTCCGGAAAAACCAATTTGGATTGAACCTATATTTGCCCAATGGATACAATCTGCTCATGGTAAAACTTCATATGGGTTCGATATACTTTTATCTTCAACGAACGGTCCAGCGTTCAATGCGGGTCGAAGCATATGGTTGCCGGGTTGGTTAAATGCTGTTAATGAAAATAGTCATTAACTATTCTTAACAATAGGGCCCGGGGATTTCTTGGTTCATCATGCTATTGCTCTAGGTTTACATACAACTACATTGATCTTAGTAAAGGGGGCTTTAGATGCACGTGGTTCCAAGTTAATGCCATTCTTGAGAAACAATATGAAATTGAACTTAGGATAGAGCAAGCCCTGCTGGAGGACGGTTATTCGGGGGAGAGCTTGCTAAACTTAAGACACGAAATCCGCGGGCTTATATTCTATCCCAGAGGGAGCCCTTTTAGTTATAAAACTTACAAAAAGTATTTAGATATAATGACAAAGGAGGGGACGCGAAACAGCCCTGCCTATAAAAATCTTATGAGGGTTGTCTCTAAAATGGATCCTTATTTGCAATTTTTTTAGGTTTTCGAGTAAGAGGGTGGGATCCGACAAAGCGTTGTCTATCGCCGGATTCTAAGAGGAGAAAAAAAGTTCCGGACGGCTATGATGAGCCGAAAGTACCCGTTGTCGTTGGCAGGCAGCATGGGAAAGGCTTTTTTAACTAGTAATGGGATAGACGTTGCACACCCCACTAGATAATCACAGGGGCGGCTGGGCTTGGACTGGAATGGCTAATATCTCACCCAAAAGGTGGGAGGGGTGCCGAGATATATCATGATCTTCCCGTCATGGTCGACTAAAGGGAAAGTAAAAAAAGAAATATTGGTTCGAATCCAATTCATGATAGAAGTGAATAATGTCTTAATTCAAAAGAATGAACATTACGAAAAAGTCGCCAAAGACTGATAACCCCCGGATAAGCCCAGATCAATGACTTATTAATATATTTCCAACTTACTGACCTAATTAGGCGGGAACAGGAATCGAACCTGCAATCTTCAGGTCATGAGCCTGATGAGTTGACCTATTACTCTACCCCGCTTTGATTCTCTTTCTATATATTTCTACTTTCTTTCTTATGATATTAAGATAAGTGCATTGTTGCCACGCCCCCTCTCCCTTACTTACTGTCTGTGTTCGGTCTCTTGGTATCGGTATCGTCTTATGGGCTTGTCGACTGACGAACCCGAAAAAAGGGAATAGCCCTAATTAGGTTAGGGATCCCGGCGCGGAAGATCTGTCTGTCAGTCTATTGCTAATCCACTCGGATTCGGGTGAAGACTTTCAGGTAGCAGGGAGAGGAATGAAGTAGCTCGCCCGATAGGAATGAATTCGACCAATCCATAATAAAGGGTCTTCAATCCTAAACGAACGAAGAGCATATTTTTTCCCTTTTGTACGATCCGGGGATCTTTTTATACTTTTATGGGTCCATCCCATTCAAGAATAAAGAACTTGCGTTTCAACACTGCGCATAGCACCCCGAAATCGGGTTACTTTCATTCAGATAGATACATTATATACCTTAAAAACAAGGGCCATCCGGTCGTGAGTGAACGTTCAACCTTCGTTCACAGAAGAAGGAGACTAGTTGCGACAGGAAAGAGGGAAGATGGTGTTGTGCTTCTTACCTATGATGATTCCGCGCCTGGTCAAGCTTATTACTGGCGGGCGGTTCCGATCGATTGAAGTTACGGTTCAAAGCTAAACCCCGAAGCGAAGTAAGCTGAAACTTCGAGGTCATAAGCCCATCTGCGATTCCCTCACTCGCTAGCAACCAAACCAAATGGGATTCAATTCTTCGATTCCCTTCTCTTCCGGTTAGCAACTAACCGGCTCTCGTACTCGGTACTCTCTCCTCTCCCGTTGCCTAACCACCTTACCTATTCGCCCTAGACCCACCCACCAAATGGAACTCTGCCCTTTTCAACCAACTGCGGTTAGACCGAAAGTGGCAAGAGCTTCTTCAACTTGAGCGGATTCGATGCATCAAGACGCCAAGGTCTTCCTTCCACATGGTTTAATCGGAGTAATCGCGTAGACATAGAGTCCCTTTCTTTCTTAACCAAAGGGCGAAGTGAAGCTCACTATGTTCTACCCTTTCGGTCGAGCTACTACGCAGCGGAATGAGTGGAAGAAAGTGTAAAGTTCCAGAGATTGGTCATGTCATGCATTCACTTCCTATTTTTTGCATGACAAAGCCCCGAGCCGGTACAAGGGGTGGTACTCCCTGTGAGATAATTTAGCCCCAATACTATCCAATAGTTTTAGGCTGCGCGTCACATCATCTTGTGCTTTGCCAGTTCAGCGCTACCCTTCCATTAGGGCAACCTTAACTCGCTTCGTCGTCATGATCGGGAGAACTCACAATGCCCAGATCAAAGGAACGAAGTCTCACTTCCACACCGACTCAATAACGTAATCCTCTCGAAAGGGGTTCGAAAGCTTCGAATCACCGAAGAGTGAAAACATCATAAAGAGGGGTTGCTGGTTCGCGCGCTACGGCTTGATGTCTACGCGCCTTAGCACGCGCGATATCGCTTTCCTAAGCTAAGCGTTAAGCTAGCTCACTTTCTTTGGGTCACGACTGAAAGCTATTTAGTTAATGACCCGTAAGCGAAGGTCGCTTCAATCAAAAAAAGCCGGTTTATTTGGGCCAACAAGGCAAGGCCCTGAAGAGCAAAGATTTTAGATGATAGGGCAGCAGAGGCAAAGCAGGCACATCAACAAGTTTATTCGGTTAGTTAAAACTCAGAGGATGACCTGTTGACTATCTTGTTAGTCTTCCGTTAGGAATACCGAAAATCTTTCATGATAAGCGCCAAAGACTCAAAAGCTCACGCACGATCTACTGATCAAATAGCATAATCACGTTCAGGGGCAGGCTTTCCCCCCAAAGCATACTTTTGCTTGTTCGCCATAGCACAAGCTGATCACACACTGTGACGTCGAGCACTTCGGAGGAAGCGCAGTTCAAAAATTCCTCAGCGCTTAAAGCAAGATTCGGAACTTTAGTTTAGTTAAGGTCATCGTTTCATCCGCCCGTTCTCTTTCGGCAGAGGGTCTTGGTCTGTGTTGGTGATATCATGAGCTTAGCTAGGCAGAGGGCGGCTGTATGCCGGGCCATCGAAAGGGCGAAAGCGTGGAAGCGAATCTTTTTTTTCCTTTTTCCACGATTTCATCTATATCGAATCTTAATATCAGAATAGCTTATATAGTCATGATTCAATTCAGGTGCACTTACTTTTGATCGATTTATCATTCATTTTTCGGATCTGATTGGAACAATGGAGAAGTAGGAAGACTTTGGCGGCGATTCATAATGGTATGACGAATATCTATGTTCCAGGACATAAAATATGAATAATGAAAGATGAGGAAGAGTATATCCTGTAGTGACCATAGCAGTTCCCCTAATCGACTACTGTTCATCATAATGAACATTCCACTTAAAAACTAAAAAAACGACTCGCCGGGCGGTTACCTTTTTTTCATATCTATATCCTCTTCTGAAAAATGAAGACTAAGACAGAAGTTTCGTGGAAAATAGAAAAGTCCTTTATCGGATTGGAACCGATGACTTACGCCTCTTTCTTATTCTTAGGGCGTTTAAAGTAAAGAGCGTGACTCTACCGCTTTAGTTAAAAGGGCCCTTTTTTTATTAAATTCAATATATATATATTTCTAATATAAATTAGAATTTAATAGTATATCATTCGTGTCTCTGTTACAAGACGGCGAAACTAAATAGTTCGAATGAAATCCAATGAGAAATAAAATAAAAAAATTTTTAGGTTTAAATATGCTCGACCGAAGGGCGATCCAGAATTGAGGTTCTTTCTCTCCTACTGTACACCGAATTTTCCTGGGATTGTAGTTCAATCGGTCAGAGCACCGCCCTGTCAAGGCGGAAGCTGCGGGTTCGAGCCCCGTCAGTCCCGACCTAGGATCCGATGAATCTTTCAATTTTCTGTGAAGAGGGGAGACAAAGAGTAGAATCTAATTACCAGCAGGAGGATCCTTCTTTCGTTTCGTATTTATCATCGGACAAATCAAGCCAAGGAAAAAAAAAATGACAATAACTAGTACCGATTGATGGGGGAGAGACATATTAAGGATTCAAAGAGATACCAATAACACACCACTGGCACTCTATAGGGAAAAACACAGCGCACCGGGACAGCACCAAAGGGCAGGCACTCTATAGGGAAAGCGCTCCATGCTAGGAATGTAAGCTACCAGACCAAACGGGTGGCACGGAAAGACAGCCTGCCCAGTGCCGGAAGGTCAAGGAAGTTGGTAACCTTCAGACAGGGGAGCCGGCGACCGAAGCCCCGGTGAACGGCGGCCGTAACTATAACGGTCCTAAGGTAGCTAAAATATCTTTTCGGGTAAGTGTAGACCCGCACGAAAGGCGTAACGATCTGTGGACTGTCTCGGGGAGATTCTCGGTGAAATAGACATGTCTGTGAAGATGCACCTGGACTGATAGACCTATTTCTGCTTCACTCTTCCGGCTTAGGGCCTTTCCCGCGCTGCTTAGGCTGAAAGGAGATAAAAAACCACTCGACCAATAGGGTAAAATATGCTCTCCGCGTCAGCCCCCCCTATACCACCTAAGAAGAAAGTTCGTCGGCTCGGAAGTAGAAGCTGAAGAGAAAGAGGAAGTATCGAGGGCGAAGCTACCAAGAATTCTTCTGGACCTGAATCGCGCCCCGGAGCCGGAGACTTAAACTACCACCTCATCTGGTTAACGAAATAAAAGATAGCATTAAGACCTTTGACCTAATAAAACATAAGCGCGAGGAAGAACGTGGGTTGACCCCTATTTTATTTGGCTGGAAAAAAGAATTACAAATTCAATACATAATATACAACATAGGCGATGACTTAGCCCCGCATGGGATCTACATCCCCACCTCTGACACAACGGGTCAATGGACTAATATAATAAAAGGAATTCTACAGAGCCAAAAGAAAGTCCAGAAGTGAACTTCAAACCTTATTGCTACAATTATCAGATCCTGCTGCGCGCAGATCCATCCTTGACAGGACGAAGCCTTTCTTATCTTCCTCTTCCCGTAAGCCCCTGCGCTAGGAGTTCTCATCTCATTCCGTTTCGTTTGTGGTTCACCTTCATATTTTTCGTGGTAAAGTTTCACTCATTCCCCGAATCCATCTGCACCCAGCCAAAAGATGAGAGAGAAGGGGGTCCCTGCCCCACTATCCAAGTTAGCTCCTCCATACCACCCGACAGTTTATTTTCTTTCATCAAAATCTATTCCCTAATCCACATCGCTATATCCTTAGAAGACTTGATCTTTTCCATACACCAGATCAAGATCAATGCGCGAGAGACTAAATTATACTTAGCGATTTATTCCAATGCTAAAAACCGGGCTTACTAGTAAATCTACTACTCACACTTATGGCATAAGCCATGTCCGGGCGAGTGCACGTCATTGCATACATGAGGTTTCCAACCACAAAGGCATCCGGGAATTCACCTATCCTTTCTTTATATTCTGCATTTATTTTACACATCTCGGAAGAGAGTCACAAGGATCGAAAGGACTACTAACCGCTTTATGATCATACGCATCATGGTGCTTTATAAGATAATATATCTAAGATTGGAGGGCTTTATGGTTTTATTTTTTCTATCCCTTCAAATCGGGATTCCTAGAATAACATCGGCTTCGAACTCAAAGTGTTCACTTTTCATAGGGCATGTTTCCTGATTCACTTGCTATGGCATTCCCACCTCTCATTATTATTACTTTTTCAATATGACACCCGAAGGACCCACCACCCTTCTTTCCTGCTTTACCCTGCCCGACTACTTCATTGCGATGAAAATGGTCCCCACTGGAATATGGAAGTGGGAGAATGCTCATATGAGAACATACGGCCAGCCTTTGTTGCCTGGTCTTTTCCTTGTTTTGTTAATGCCTTTCTCCAAACAGCATCCGCGTAATCAAGGATCTGAATCCACTGAAGCATCAAAATCCGTATCCCTATCCCCTTCCTCAAAAAGGGAATGACGGGAAAGCTCTTTTCTCAATCGACTGGCCGAATAGATCGACCACCTTCCGCGCCTACCTCTCTTGGTTGCCTGCTTTTAGGGCTAGCCACACCAACCCGTCTTCTCTTGCCCGCTTGTCGGGAACGGAACTGAGCTTCTCACTAACAGAATCGTAAGCTTCATTTCATCAAACGAGACTCGGAAAGAGTAGCGTTAAAGAGGACTGGGGAGCTCTCGAAGTCTCCGATCTCACAGATGGTTAGGCTGAAATTCCTTCGCTTGTTCAGAAGCATGGGCGGTGGTCGGATGAAAAGAATGTCCCTCCCCAGGTCCCTGGTAAGGGGTAGAAATTGCAAGCAGCCTACTTGCCTTCGGGCGAGCATATTCTAACCTCTCGCATTCAATCCTTTTCTCTCACGGAAACTCTTACCTACTCCTATGTGAAAGATATACGCTTTGCTTTGTATTAATCTTTTGCCTGCTTTTTGGGATTTGGTACGTGGTGGAGTATTGCTCCCGGCGCCCTTCTAAAACATACGGATACCCGTTGTTTAGTAAATTAGGACCTCTTACGCCTTTCTTGCCCTTGTTAATGGCCTTGCCCTTTCGTGCAATTCAGACTTCCTAAATGTCCTTGTCCTAATAGTTGCGAGATTCCATATAGTAAAAGTATCCCTAGCTTGAACTTCGATCCCTTACAGATCCAGCCCCATAACAAGATTTTTTTTTCTTTTCGATTATGCTAGGGGCAGTCTTGCTAAGTCTAGCACTCTCAGAAAGTGTTTCTGGCTCGTTAGTTAGTTAGACTTAGGGCAAGTTCCACTGCCTAATTGTTATATCTTTTTTACTTATGACTGCGACTTGGTATTTCCATTGGTGTGATTTAGTCGGGGTTGTATTTGGAATTGAAGCAGGGCCTCAACCCAAAAGAAAAGGCCAGCAAACTACTGCGTTCCTCAGACGTCTCTCTCCATCTCTTTTCTTTGCTTGTAGGAACGAGTAAGCTTAGTTAGGGTACGAGGAAGGGGCTTGTCTATCGAATACTCTCTTGTTTTGTTTATGGAGTAGTTCTCTATTCTCTTTTTATCGATCGTGCAGGAATCCCCACCTCTATATAAACTATTTGATCCAATCATTACCATTCCCAGCTTCCCTTCCTTTTTTTCCCGCCGGTGACTTTATCAGGGCGTAGCAGGAGAAGAAAGAAGGCATCAGTCTCGTCGTTAAACTCATGGTTTTCACCATTGCAATCACATCTATCATCATAATAGGTTCTAAAGTCAAAGGAGAATAAAAAGTAAATTTTTACTTTTTATTTTTTTTTTAATTGAAGAAAAGCGAGTATTAAGAATGAATACACCCGATATTTTTTTTTTAGCGAATTCGTAGTTTTCTAAACAAAAGTACTCTCACTTATTATACGATACCACTGGGAATTGGATGCTTCCTCAACACTTCTTCTATCCCAGCCAATGAGTGCGCAAGAGCTGATAGGCCAATAATTGAATCAATTGCAGCGCTTACTGTAAGAAGAAGACCGGTTACAAGAAGAGATGCAGCGACAAAGGCTGCAGGCTAAGCTAAGGATTCGGCAGGCGAGACAGATATTGAATTAAGAAAGAACTAAGCCTCATCTGATTCAGATAAGGAAAGAACGGACTGACGTCATAGAATGGAAACCGTAAGTAAGGCTCCCTGCGCCGCCTCTGACGGCATGAGCGATAGCTCATGACTGCTATATGGATCTCTCTATGTAGCAATCCGGACCGTATTGAAAAGGTTCCTGTGGAGGCCTAAGCTCTAATGCCGCAACCCAAAAGGCCCTCACTGGTTGACGCGGAAGGCCAGCGTTTCTGGGAATAGCTGATGGAAGGGTTTGTTGGGGCATGAGAAAAAAAAGTCTTTGGGTTCCGGGGGGAGTATGGTCGCAAGGCTGAAACTCCAAAAAACTAGCTATACTTCCTCAATCCAGGAAAACCAGAGCAAAAGTATCATTTCCCTTCCTCTTCCAAATGCTGCAAAGGCCTCTCTCTTGGGTTTAACTACCGGTTGGGTTAAGTCAATGGACTCAACCACCAATCCATTTGAGTTGTCTCACCTATTTCCTGGAAGACTAAAAAGCAAACTCTTGATAATTAGTAATAGTAGAAGCTCAGGGGGGACAAAGGTCTCGGTGAATTGGATCGTGAGTGCCCCGAATTTTGGCGAAAGCACAAGGATAGACTTATTCGGGATTCCTATCTCTGGAAGTATCCCGAATAGCCATCCAGTAGAGAGCGGGAGGAAGAAACCTAAGAGAAAACACTCTTCTCTTCGACAGGATAGCAGGTTCAGATCCAAAAAAGCTTTGGTATTCTCCGCCCGCGGGAGTAGATTGACCCAGCTATTGCTGCTGCGATTGCCCGAAACTCACTCACACGATCAGTGGAAACTTCCAGGAAAAAAGTAGCCATCCGTACTATAATAGAATAGAGTCCCCCCCTTCCTATGGGTTCCCCCACCGACCCAGTGATACACCAACCGCGCTCCTTTCTTTTCTCCGATCATAAAGTCCCCAGATCTCTTTCTTTGTCTTTCCTCCCCCCCCCTGAATAAGTAAGGCCCCGTTCTTTCTAATTAAAAAAAGAAAAAAAAAGGGGGGAGACCGTTTGAAGTGTCGAAGGCCTATGCTAAAGTAAGAAAGAAAGTACATTAAGGTTACGAAGTCACTTAGCCGAACTAGAAAGAAAGGGACGCTATGGTTAAGAAAAGCTCAGGTTATGAAATCGCTTAGCCGTTAATTAATTAAGTAGTAGTGAAGCGTCAGTACGGAGTTGCGTCAGCTGTAGATATAGACTAGGCTAAGGGACGGACTTCATCTCTTCTATTCTCTTTACTTACACCTTACACTTCCGCTGAGTCTAACGAGGCTCGGGTGCGGAGCCTTCCACTGTGGACCGAGACTACGCAAAGGTAGAACACCATAGAAACTTCGCTTACTTTATCATAAACCTTGATTTCGCTACGCTCAATAAGAATCCAGAATAGCAGAAATCGGTTCGTGTTCCGCTTCCAAAGTAAGTCGTCTTTGTTCAAGTGTGAACTGCAGACGACTCTCCAGTGATTAAAATCCTTCTTTCTTTACTTCTGGGTCAACCCAACCCGAATGGGAAGAAGAGGGTCAGCCAAACAGCGGGCTGCTACTTTTTTTACATTTTCTGAGGCAGACCAATTAGGCAGGCATTTCAAAAAAAGGGAAGGGAACTTCTCGCCGAAGGGGGCAGGCAGTAGGAATGAAGGAGGCGGGAAGCTACCGCTTCTAGAATGCAAGCTTATCCTTTACTTTTTTTTAGCCCGCTATTGAAAAAAAAAGGTTTATGGATGAAGTAATCGGAGTGACAAATGGTTACGGTTGCGGAAACCAGAGAAAGTAGGTTACCTTTTGAATCAAAGTAGCGACAAGCCGAGTACTACGACTACAGGGGGGTAGGGGCGGATGTAGCCAAGTGGATCAAGGCAGTGGATTGTGAATCCACCATGCGCGGGTTCAATCCCCGTCGTTCGCCCATCAATAAATGGACCATTTGTTTCGGAGACAGAAGACAAACCAAAAATTCTTTTTTTTAGTCATTCCCACCATTGATTGGAATTTTTATTGTGATAAACCGTGATTTGCTATAACAGCGTGATTCTATAAGCTAAGCAGATGAGGAAATTCAACAAAGCTTTACTCGCCTTTCGCTGCCTTCTAAATAGAATAAGTCCGCCGTCACCCCCACTGGCAGTATGCTATGGGAAATGCAACTCCTGCTACTAGGCTAGCTCGTTAGGGCTATGTGATTTTAGATGGTTCGATAGAGGGAGCGACTACTATATATTATACCCTGTAAAGGGTACTTGTCCGTAATCAAAGTCTCAGTCCGCGACATGCTCTGGACACTGACGAATAATAGGACATTATTTTCGGGGGTCTCTCGGGTGCCTTCCGTGAGGAAGGGATTAACTAGCTGCTACTGATCCTGGCCTAGCAAGCAGCATGAAAGAAGAGACTTAATTCGACGAGATAGAGGTGGCCTTATCCTGCACCGATCCGAAACCAAGATCAATGGCAGGTAGAGATCCCATCCCCTATCATTCTTTCTTGCCCCTACATCAGGAAGAAGTGGTTGTCTTAGTTATTTCAAAAATTGGCGGATCCGAGAACAGAAGGCAATGAATATGGTCTTTCTTTTGGGCCCTATGAGTTAGATTCAATAATTACTGTGAAAGAGAATGCCACTATCATGCTCGCTTGGATGGGACATTTCCCCAGTTAACTCTATTTTCAGATCAACACCGGTAGTCTGCTAGCGCTAAAACTAGGCCTTCCGTTCTCCGATTCAAGCTGCCCTTTCTTATGGTATAGAGCTGGGAATGTTCTCTTCTTTTTCTTCCTTTGATACGTCTCCAGACGCGGTTCTACGTCCACTAGATGTATGTGAATAAGATCCACTTATAACTAATAAAGCCGGAAATAGTTTAAAATCCCGTTGATGAACCAGTTTAGGATAGTTACCCAGAACGTATTGAAGCTTACCTTATTAGAGAAAAGGAAAGGGGCGTAGCGGTAAGAAAGGAAAGAAGAGCCTATGACTCCATATTTAGATTCAATGGTTGAATCTAACAACACATACTCGAAATAGTTGTTCGTTCCTCTTCAATGGAAAGTTCTTACTCTAAGGCAGCACTCTTTATGGGTTTATCGCATGCCCGACCCCTAGGACCAATTAAAGTGAATGAAGGAGATCTGAAGTTCGACGCAGAGCTTATTTGAATTTAAGGCAAAGAACTGTTCTCGGGGAGGACTCTTTCTTTTTATGGGAACTACATATGCCATTTGAAGACGGGGAGACCTGGTTTTTCAAAAGATAGAAGAGCACCCTTTCCCCCCATTTTGGAGAGAGGATAGCAGCATTTGCCAGCTAAAGAGGTGTTCGTTGGTCTTCCCTTTTTAAGAGCCATCGGTGAATTAACTGCTTCAGGTTTTCATATAATAACCTACTTTACGAAGATCTATTCCTTCCCTTCGGGGTCGCAGTCAAGGTAGGGACATGACTAGTGAAAGCAATCTGGGAGTAAAGCATGATGCATTCTTCCTCAATATCAAGTTCACCAACTACAGTGATAATGGTTCCGTTCATGGGAGACTTTCAACTGATATGATATGAGGATACCACAACCAAAACCACACCCGTAAGCTCTAAAGACGGCAGCATCACAATTAAGCTTCACCACACCAGAAGGAGGGGGGAGCCAGGGGGAAACCGGACAAGGCACAAGTGGTAACTGATCCTGAGCATGAGCTGCTCGATAATCCTCCAAAAGCTTCAAAGCACAACCAACCGTTTCACCCACAGACATCATCCGAGACTGGAATATATACTGATTGCGACGAAACCACAAAGCCCAAAGCAGCATTGCCCATACCTCTAAATGATCAACAGGGAGAACATCATGAAGCCATGAAAACCACGATATAGGGTCTTGGGCCACCAGACCACGCACACGAAGAGACAAGGGACCTGCAAACCAAAAGCCCTGCACCCATTCACAATCACGTAAAGAGTGGATTCTCTGAAACCTCATCAAGACCACAGAAAGGGCATAACAGATCAGACTCCATTCCACGCTGCAGCAGACCCACTTTCGTCGGGAGGGCACTGTGAAGAAATCGCCAAAGAAATAACTTAACCTTCGGGGGAATCACCAACTTCCACAACGTACTCCACACACTTGGCAAAGGCGTCCCTGAAGAAGAACCCACACCCCCTTGACGTTGCCAAAACAACTGCATAGCCTGGAAATAGCCACTCTTCACAGAGTACACCCCATCTCTAGTGCCACTCCAAATCAGGCGATCAAGGGGACCAACTCAATGGTATGCTACTAATAGCCGCCGCCACATTGGCAGGCAGGAAAAATAGATGAAATCAACTCCTCATTCCAACTCCCAGTGTCGTCATCAATAAGGGCAGAAACCGAGGCATCCAGAGTGGCTAACGCTCCATCAATCTCAGGGCTTCCTATCCTCTCCAACTCAGTCGAGTGACTTCGTAGGATCGAAAGACCCTATTCTGGATCGGGCGAGCTACTTCTTTCCTCGGAGCCGGCCCAAGCAAAGATCAGCATGGGGCCTGTTTGCTTCAGGCTCATCAACATGTCGGACCACAACCGGG
>OLPO01000273.1_pt1:20000-22500 | contig 44309 bp, 32 predicted proteins | sample 1672831 | NCBI WGS metagenome assembly OLPO01 (sample SAMEA3136728, study PRJEB25190) | human gut metagenome
TAAAGTAGGTTTCGGGGGTTCATTGATTAGTACACCTCTGGTGCAGGTAAGGTCGGGACCGTGGTCGTCCGTCTCCAGTTTGCCGGCCGAAAAGATCTCTGAGATTGACCAGACAGCTGGGTTGGTTTGGCTATTCCTTTCTATTGAAAAGGAGTCAGCTGTCTGCGCGAGTCACCTTCTTCTAGGCTCCGCTGGACGACACGGCATTCTCGTTCAAATATAGGCCTACGTACTTGTGATGGTTCCCAAGGATCCAATATGATACCACTTAGGTCTACGTTGCCACGATATTTTTATATGAAAGCATAGGGTGTTTGGCCCGGTTTTTTTGGTGTCGTAGGGGAGGGATTGCCCTTTCTAACGCATATTCAGTCGTACCGGCATGGCCCCACGGATTTGTTTTCGATCGGAGCATCAAGCAGCGCAACCCGGTTCTACTTGACTAAGCCTCGTGCTCGTCCAAGGGAGGGAGTTTGCTTTACCCAACTCCCTTTTTGATAACAAGGCAGAAACCCCCGACCGGACATTCATTAGTTTCGAATGAAGAGTGCCTGGCCCCAGAAAGCACCTACTCCTATCAAAATGATAAGCTTTACTTTACTAAACAAGGAAGAAAAAAGTCCTATTATCTATTCTATGTTATTAGTAAAGCCTAAAAGCCCTTTTAGAATAGAAGGTAAGTAAAGTAAGGCCGGCTTTCGAGCTGTAGCTTTACAATGATAGGGCCCTATTATTAGTAAGATAGGTTGTTTGAACGCATTTTTCCCCTTTCTGGTTGTCAAAAGGTATCGATCAAGGCTTTCCTTGAGTTTGATTGCAGGGACGCCCCATCTATAGTAAGGGGCCTTTTCAATAAGGCTCGCGCTAGGCGCTCCACTTTTTTGGCTTCCCTAAAATAAAAAATTTTTGAAATTGGTAAAGACCCACCCCTTGTTTCAGTCAGAATGAGTCCCCGGGACCCCGGGACATTGGCTTCCGCCAACAGTGGACTATTAAGGATCGCATCCCGCGCATATTCTACATTATAGCCTGCAACTGATTCAGCTTCCGCTTCTGGGAGATCAAACGGAGCTCGATTAGTTTCTGCTAGACAAGAAATGAGGAACATAACCAATACAGGGAACAAGGGAATACCAGACCATATCTGCTTTTGCGCCATAACAATCTCACTCGAATTACGGGGACCTACACATATTAGTACAGTATACCGGGGTCCCCGGCCAGAACCACACGTGCAAGTTTCCCTGCATGTGGCTCGTCCGTGCTTTCCAAGGCGCTACCTGTGACTCGGCATGGGAGAAGGGGGCGGAACTGCACACTTTCGTGTGAAGAGCATTGTCTGAGTGAGTAGGCAGCGCCTACCAAGGAAAGCTTTCTTGAAGAGGCTGGGCTGGTTCCTTTTCGGCGCCCACCCTTTCTTTAGGTGTTGGGGCAACGAACCCAGAAAGTTTAGGTTGGCTTCCAGCTCCATTGCGGCCGGCATCCTGCTCTCGAGGGAGGAGCGAACTACTCATTGCTGTCTTGCCCCAACCCCAGGAAGGGCATTTGGTGAGGAGCATTATTTTGAGGGAGGGAAAGCGTGGTTGACAAGCCACTTCGAGGAGGCGACTGGACTGGAGTGCTTTCATCAAATGATGCATGTGGGCTGAGCCATTCCCATCCCAAGTGGTGGCCCGATTCGGCCTGGTCGGGAAGAGATTCACATAGAGACTACTGTTATCCGGGAATATCTTTCTATGTTAGCTAGCGGGGGCGTTCCTATGGTAGTCCCGCTGCGGCCTCTGACCGTCCGTCCCGTCTCATCTTGATTTGGCTATACTTGTATGTAGCCAGCCATGTTAGCTTCACATGAGAGCCTTTTTCTAAAGGCTAAAATAAAAAGGCTCTCATCACCCCTTTCCTATTCAGCTTTGCCGCCTATTATATTAAGAGAATAGGTCCCTCAAGCTTAGCCCGCCCTTATTCATCTATACTAGCTGCCACGCACGACCCCATAGGAACGATTCCAGCCCCCCTCTCCAGATAAGAAGCAAAACGCGCCATCACCTACAGCCCTTTCCTCTGCCGGGGACTTCCATGAAATGAAAACGGGCGGCATCGTCGTATCATCGACATTTGTTGCCCTGGTTTATATCCCGGGGTACTCCTATGGCCGATCTGTCACCCAACCTCCTTAAAAACCGTTAAGGCTTGGCCCCGTGCCGTTTGGAGTTGGAGAATGGGCCTTATGGCACGGCATAGTCAGTTATTCTTGCAGTTCAGATAAGATTCGGACCGCCACTTCTCTGAAAGCATGGTTTTTTCCTCCCTCCTTGGGGCTCGTCCATTCGTTGGGTGATCCCTTGCTCTCGCGTTCGAGTGTTTGCTTGTCGTTTAGGCCGGTGAGTGAGATTTCTGCTCATTGCAGTAACTTCCGGGGTTCTTCGCACCTGGATAGTACCAGGATCCTTGTGCCCCGGCCCTTGATCAGATAAAGCTGCCCGCCCTATGACCCACAACT
>OLPO01000273.1_pt1:27500-44309 | contig 44309 bp, 32 predicted proteins | sample 1672831 | NCBI WGS metagenome assembly OLPO01 (sample SAMEA3136728, study PRJEB25190) | human gut metagenome
ATTCGAGCATTCGAGACGGAGACTCAGTCCACTTCCACTCTGCAGAAGAAGAAGAATCAATCTCAATCGAGTGCCTTCCCTCCGATATTCCAAGATAGAAAGAGAACTACTCCCTCTAGCAAAGGCCTCTCAAAAGTGATTCGACTGATTCTATTGTGGAATACGCTTTCATTCCTAGGGAATATGCTATTACAGAGAAGACTTAGTTAAGGAAATATGCCAATATGTATAGCTTATACTAATATGCTATGAGGTAAACTCACTCATATATTTATATATTTTATAGGCTGGTAATCCTATACAGGAACTGGAAGAGAGAAAGACTAGACATAAAAACATAAAAAAATAGCACTCCAACTTCTTCTACTGCAATTCACGTGGGAAGAAAGAAAACAGGTTCTTTTCTTTATAGGGAGTAGCACAACTACCACTCAAAAAGGGACTGCAAGAGGAACGAAGTCTCGACCGATCCATAATAAAGGGGGGCCCCCACCGTCAGAGGAAGCTTTCTCGAAACTATTTTAGCCCTTACGTAAGCTATTTCTTTTGCAGAAATCTTTTTTATATTAACGCTTGTCCTTCGCTCTGGATTCTTTGCCCTCTTCCTTTCTTTCTCCTTCTTCCGTTCCGAATGGCTTCGGCACTCCCCAAAGACATCCACACCTCCTTTAGGGGATTCTCAGTTTCACTCGTATAAAGTTCCTGATTCCCTTCCTCGGGAGTAAGAAGTGATATCCGACTTTTGGTGGGGAGACCGTAGACTGAACTGAAACCAACACAGAGTATAGGTCAATGAAAATGCTCAAATAGGCCTTTAGTAGCCATCTGCCCTGCCGGCCTTTCTGTTCCATAAATGGTCTAAGAGCTCTTGCCTTCCCTTCGAGCTAGCCGGAAGGAATAAGTCCTTTTTTTTTCTGTAACAAAAAAGAAAGACAAGCTTATTGGCAGCTGCCGACTTAACGAATGGTAAGAGATGCGTGCGCGTTCTTTTCTCCCGCCTTAATAACACTGCACAGCAAAACTGATCGCAAGCGGGCTTCAAAGCTGCGAGCGCAGTTTCAGCTATTTTTTTATTTTACAAGCAAGAAGATAAAACCGTATTCCACGAATGGGAGCACAGACGACTTCATTCTCTCTTTCGTGTTCATAACCAGGTCAAGTGAACGAAGAATGCTTTGATTTAGAATCCTAATCTTTCTAAAAGCATTGATTAGTAGGGCTCTTTCTATTTTCAGCTGCCCTATACCTAGAAGGATTCCTTTAGTTAGGGGCAGGGGCCTTGAGACGCTAGTACCCATTGTAAGACAAGTGACGAAGACGTGAACCTTTACCTTTTTACTTTGCAAGAGTAGTTTCGTCGCTGGAAGGGAAGAAGGAGTAGGAGGCACCTATCTTTTTTTTTAAGTAGCAGTCGTAATAGCAATAGGAGTCGCAGGAGAAGTATAGGAAGCTCCAGGGAATACCATTGGTAAGAATGAGGCCAAGCCAATCTTCCTACTTTCTTTCTTTGGATCTTTGTAGAAAGGCAGGCTGTCACGATTGAATGATAGAGTAGACTTTCTTAGTATACCCGAAGCGAAGGAAAGTAAAGAGAAGAGGTGGTAGCTGTCCATGCAAGGAAGTTACACAAGCTATTAACGCAAGTCTTCCGTGGAGGAAGGAAGCCAGGGAGTAGCACTAGTTGATTGAAAGGACACCACATCAGGAATAGATCGACAGTCGCATATCCGCTGCTGGAGTTCTTGACCCGATGCGATGCCGGAGCAACATACATAGGGGGTCGGTGGAGATCAAACAACGATCGTATATAACAGATGCGCGAGCCGCTCGATTATATACGTGGAATAAATGGATTGAGAACATGGCGGAGATTCCTTATTTAATTGAATATGAAAAAGAAGTGCCCAAGACGGATCAGTAGATGCTTGATGAAAGGTTGAGGGCTCTCGTGCAACTTATTTTAGTTGAGCGGCAAAAGCATAGTCTGAAGTCTCTTTCTTTCTCTATCAGTAGAGCTTTACGGTAACGCGCTGACTACCCAACTGATCCAATAACCTGCTACCAGACTAGGAATCTCTCCTTAGCAGTCTGAGATATTCAACCCTGTAATCACATCGTTCTTACTCTTTCATCATTTCGATCGTCTTAGTAGGATGCTTTTTCTCATTAAAATGATCCTTTCCCGAAGCAATTAATTAATCTCTCAGTTGGTTAGCGTCTGTATTTGGACTTTTTTCTTTCCGTTCGTTAACGACTTAGAACGAGCAAGGTAGTAGCCTACCTCAGCTGAATGTTGGGACAACCAATAATAACCGTGCTTATCATTTAATAAAGAAAGAAAACCTTACTGCTTCGTGGGAAAGCAATTCACCCACGACTGCTACTACTGAAGATCTATTAAGACGGCTACCTATAAGTTGCCTCGGACCTCTGCCTCACAGCTGAAAATAGAACCTCTAGCTTCATGCCCGGACCTGAACTACTACTGGTTTAGCTGCCTAGCTACTAAGAACAAGGTATCCGTCCTGCCAATCTAGTAGAAAGAGTATAAGTAAGAATCCCCTCAGGGAACACTTGTTAGCTACAGTTCCTATAACCCTTTTACGAGCTCAGGCAAGAAACTCCAAAGGAAAACCTTTCTTTCTGCTCGCCTTTGTTCCTTATCCATTCAGAATGGGCTCGGGTGGGACTCTTATAGGTCGGATCGGCGAAGCCACGCCACATTCTCCAGTGCAATTGCTAGTGGGCGAAGATGCTTCCTCTCTCTTATCGGAGTCCAGATCTCCCTAAAAACTTCCTACGACAAGGAGACCGAACTCCCCTCATCCCAGCAGGAGGGAGCACCCACATCTCTCTTGAGGTGATATCGGGGAACGAACAACCAAAGCGTTACGCCTCAAAATAAAAAAACTATACGGAGACCTTCCGAATGACCTATAGAACAACGCCCGATCGATTCGTGAATTGACCAAAGATCACATCGGTTGCTCTCACCTGTTCCGCTCCACGACGAGGAAGTAGGCACCTGCTCTCCTATTCTGAATGAAGTAAGGGTGGGTTCGGCCGAAGCAGCCTTGATTCGGTCTCCCTCCTTCCGGCCCCTATCCGGGTAGGATGGGGGGGGTGGCCAATCCAAGAGCAGGTTCCTAGCTCGGCCGGCTGCCTTCGATAGAGCACCATCATCCGGAATTGGCAGCTGGTTCAATCGGCATTGACATGACAAAACAGTTATAGAGAGATCTCGTCTATTTGAGAGGCCAGGTAAAAAAAGTTAGAGGGGAGTCATCATAGGAAAGATATTGAACGGGATCCGTTCGGGAACTTGGAATGTTGGATGAGTTATGGTATGGGGGGGACTGCAACCTCTCGCTATTTCCGCGATCATCCGAGGAAAAGGCTCGTTAAGACCTTTCGGGACCGGCCCGCGATGAAGAACTCAAGGGAACCCCCCCACTGATTGTAGAACTTCGCCCTTTTCCAACTCTGACTTCTTCCACTTTTGGTTGGCATGATCGGGCGGGGAAAACGGGGTTCGAACCCGATACTTTTGGCGTGACAGACCCGCACTCTAACCGACTGAGCTATTTCCCCCTTTCGCCGCTACTTTGATTCAAAAAAGTAACCTACCTGCCTATTAGTTTACAAAGTCAACATCGGAGAGTATTCTTAACAGCTGTACTAATGCCGTTCGCCCCGCGAGCGCTTTACTAATATAATAGAAGAAAGTAAGGCTCTTCTGCTGAGCGAAGCTGCGAGCCTACTTAAATAGGGCTACAGCAAGCCTTCCCTGTTCCTATGAACATGAGTCTATTTTTGGTTTAACCTTGAGTCAATAGGTAGTCAACTACACCAAAGTAAAAAAAAGGTATTAGTGGGCTTGTTTGTTCAACTACTCTTGAAATACTGAAGGTCGCCCTACCCCTCTCAAACTCACTACTAAAGAGTTGGGTTACGAAAGTCACTGAGCGCACCTTTGGTACTTCAGTAGGACTGACTTGCGGGGCGAACGGCATTCTGTTGTACTACTAACACTAGCTGTACTACAGTAGTTTAGTAGCGCCTTTTGAATAAAATAGGCGAACAGCCGGCATTGCAAGCAAATAGAGAGCCCCGCCCGTTTGACTCGTCGCGAGCCGGAAAGCGTACCGGCTTTTTCGCGAAAGGGCCGCTTGCTTCTTGTATTTTTCCAATTATTCATTCCTGGGAATCAGAAGAAGCAGATAGAGCAAAGGCCTCCTCTTTCCGTCCGCTCTTCCCGAAGTGAGCGAATTGCATGTAGAGATCCGTAGGGGCTTATAGTTTAATTGGTTGAAACGTACCGCTCATAACGGTGATATTGTAGGTTCGAGCCCTACTAAGCCTACCACCCCTTCTCTTCACCCGATACAAGGCAATCTCAGTCCCCGCCACCCTGCGGATCTCAATGACGCGACGGCACCTGGAACCACACTGCTGCCTAACCGACGGGCGCGCCGTCGTATTCTCTACCTACCCACCTGTCTCGCTTTCGGGTACAGGTAGCCGCCTTTTCTTGAAGGTCGGGACCAAGACGGGGTAGTACAGTCAGAAAATCGTGTTGTCCTCGCTTAGCCCCGTTCATCTTCGGCGCTCGATCAGTGAGCTATTACGCACTCTTTCGATCGAATAGGAATCCATTTTCTGAAAGATCCTGGCTTTCTTTCGTGCTTTGGTGGGTCTCCGAGATCCTTTCGATGACCTATGTTGTGTTGAAGGGATATCTATATGATCCAATCGATTGCGTAAAGCACGCGGTAAGAACGGAACCGGGAAAAGTATAGAGAAAAGACAGTTCTTTTCTATCTATTTGTATTCGATTAGTCTTAGTTAGTGATTCCGGCTCAGTGAGTCCTTTCTTCCCTGATGAACCGTTGGCACCAGTCCTACATTTTTTTTTCTCTGTGGACCGAGGAAAAAGGGGCTCAGCGAGAAGAGGATTGTACCATGAGAGAAGCAAGGAGGTCAAACTCTTTCAAATATACAACATAGATTCTGGCAATGCAATGTAGTTGGACTCTCATGTCGATCCGAATGAATCATCCTTTCCACGGAGGTAAATCTTTGCCTGCTAGGCAAGAGGATAGTAAGTTATAAATGCTGTCTCGGTAGGATATACATGTATTTTTTTTCTATTACTATTACTATGAATACTATGAAATTAATAAATTCAATAGTGAGTGGGGGGGGCGAGGCCTCTGTTGATAACCCGAAAGTACCTGTTGTCGTTGGCAGGCAGCATATGGGAAAGGGGTTTCTGTAAATAGAATATGGGGAAGGACGTTGTACACCCCCCCCGCGAATCTACTTTTTTTTTTGAAACCCTTTCTTTTTTTTGGTATGCCGCCCCGCGAGCAAGGAGCGATAGAAGCAAGTGTTCTGTGGTGATGTCAGAATTTTCACCTATTTGTATCTATTTAGTGATCAGTCCGCTATTTTCTTTGATCCCACTCGGTCTTCCTTTTCCATTTGCTTCCAATAGTTCGACCTATCCAGAAAAATTGTCGGCCTACGAATGTGGTTTCGATCCTTCCGGTGATGCCAGAAGTCGTTTCGATATACGATTTTATCTTGTTTCCATTTTATTTATTATCCTTGATCCGGAAGTAACCTTTTTCTTTCCTTGGGCAGTACCTCCCAACAAGATTGATCTGTTTGGATTTTGGTCCATGATGGCCTTTTTATTGATTTTGACGATTGGATCTCTCTATGAATGGAGAAGGGGTGCTTTGGATCGGGAGTAATCACTAGTGATAGGGAAAAAGTCGGGGGGAAGGACAAAGGAAAGAGCGATGCCTACATTAAATCAATTGATTCGTCATGGGAGAGAAGAAAAACGGCGCACGGACCGTACTCGAGCTTTGGATCAATGTCCCCAGAAGCAAGGAGTATGCCCGCGTGTTTCAACGAGAACACCGAAAAAACCGAATTCAGCTCCACGTAAGATAGCCAAAGTACGGTTGAGCAATCGACATGATATATTTGCTCACATTCCAGGCGAAGGTCATAATTTGCAGGAACATTCTATGGTCTTAATAAGAGGAGGTAGAGTAAAAGATTCGCCAGGTGTGAAATCCCATTGTATTCGAGGAGTAAAGGATTTGCTGGGAATTCCAGATCGAAGAAGAGGCAGATCAAAATATGGTGCGGAAAAACCCAAATCGATATGAATGGAAGATGCCTCTGGATATCGTAAGAAAGGAAATTCCGAGGGCGACGCTGGCGCTAACCAATCGTGGACATGGCCCGGTAATGATATTTTGAAAGTACCAATCCAGATATGAGATAGAGCACAGCTGAATGCCAAAGCTGACTCTGACTCCGTTCTTGCCTTAAGACAGGTAAGATTCCGGAGTCGATCCCAAACCTACGTCCTAGGAAATGCACCTCTCACGAGGGTAGAACTCACACTTGACTTTCCAGGGATCGCTTACTTTATTATTTGGTGGCATGAAGCAGTGGCTTTGGCATAAAGGAATCTCTGTCTTGGGACTTGCCCGAATGAACTGCCTTAGGAATAGAAGCGATGCAGGATGGGAAAAAAAGTCTGAAGTAATCAGTAGTTTGCCGGTACCAGTCTCAGTCGAAAGATAGGAGCCAGTGAAGATGGGAAAGGAAAGTCTAAAGTAGAGCGTGAAGCTGTGCCCCTAAGGCGAGTTCGTTTGCTATCCTATTTTACGTAATATCGGGTGTTAGACCAAATGAGAGACGCTATATAAGACGTTAGCAAGAGCGAAAAGAAAGCCTTTTAAGACACGTTTACTACCTACCCCTTATGCCCGTGTTTCCTTTTAGAGAAAATAGTCGTTAGCGCAAAGAATGCAATAGTTTTCAAAGTCCCATCTTTGGTGCGTTAATCGAAAGAGAAAAGAGAGTAGTAATACCCTCACCTTAATATCGTGGATAACGTTACAAGCACTCCCGTTTTATACAAATACCCTTACTAAGGAGCTAACAGTCAGTCCGTTAAGACCTACCTTTTTTATCCTAGCGTGTTTAACGGGCCCCCTGCTCCATTGCTGAAACAGGGGGAAGAAAGTGGCTTCATTGAAGGCCTTACCCATACACCTCTGCCCAACAATCTTACCCGCCTCAATCTCTCAACCGTTAATGACCTCAGGCGGCCAGCCCACTGCTGCTAGTTAAAAGCCTTAGTTCAGTTACCTATTGGGATATCTTTATTAAATAAAATAGTTCAGTCTAACTGTCCCCACTACGCGGTAAGAAGCAAGGGAAGGGGTGGATTATTACCTTCGGGAGCATAAGATAACGAAAGGGAGACAAAGTCCTAACTAAATCATAACACAAGCCATCTATCATATCAGTCGAGTTCGATCCGATTCGTTCTTATCTATAGATAACGCAAGAGAGAACTTATGACTTCGCGGATGGAGAGGGATTCGAACCCCCGGTATTCCTTTCAATACTTCGGTTTTCAAGACCGACTCTTTCAACCGCTCAGACATCCATCCCCTTCGCGCTTCGCCCGCCCTATCTATCCGCGCGCTGGCATGGCAGGTAGGGGCTTATCTATGTGATTCGCTGCGCTTGCTTGCGCCTGCCTATCTAGGGCTGCCTGCCGGTTAGCGAAACTTTTCCGGTAGTACGAATCGCTATGCTTCGCTTCTTTCTATATGATAATATGCACCTTGGTTGCTGCGCTCGCTGCGGGTAATAGCAAAAGAGTAAAGAACGAATGATCCTCCAAACAAAAAGAATGGATTGAGTCCGACTCAAGCGAGTGAGTGAAAGGCGTGGCAAGAGAGCGAGTGAAACTCGCGAACGATCGGCAAATGAAGGACCGATCCTTTTGCGACAGTACTGTTGCGAGACTGGTACTTCTCACGAGCACAACATATAGACTAAGGTTGCCCATCACCCTAACGCTCTTTTTTTAAGTTAAGGCCTTTTCTATTTTCTTTCTAGTATGCTTCCTCCATAAGAACACTGAACGCCCAGCTTCGCAGAGCTGCTCTCCCCCCAGCCCACCCCACAGCATAGTGTGGAATCGGGATCGTTTCATCGAGCACCATTTCTTTTAGATAGAAAGGTGTTCTGACTCTATTGGATCAAGTCATAACCTACGCCTTATACTACTATGGATTTACGGGACTACTTTCTTACCGCCTTAGGAATCTATGAGAGAGGGGGTTCACTGCTGACTTACCAAATAAGTTGACTAAAGAAACTGACCTAAGCATAGCTCTCCGAACCAACTGAAGGAAACAACGACATAAAGAAAGACAGACAAGGACGGGAAAGGCGGAGAAGCAATTCCCCCCTGCTGGGGGTTCCTTTTACACGATCCAAGATCAAGAACCGGAGAAACTGCAAGACCTGAAACTGAAAGAAGGGGCCCTCGATATACGAATGGACTGATAGGCGGGCGTCATCACTTCGAAGACTCCCAAGATGGGACCGAATCGAAAAAAAGGAAGTCTTACTCTTAAGGATTAGGTAATGACTCAATGGCTGTCGATGACAGGGTTAAGGTGAGTGTGAGCTAGTGCTCGTTGCAGGCAGGCCTGTTCGGAGCGATCTGCTTCCATTGCCAGTTATCCAGTTTAAAGTAGTGGTATTGGTAAGGTAAGCAACCCGGTAAAGTTTTTCAGCTCTAAAACAATGGGAAAAAGTAGAAAGATCTCCCTTAGGAAGGGCCGGCCAGCTAGCATGGACGTACAGGACGCAGTTTCGGTTCTATGCTTTGAATCCGTGCATGGAAGATAACAGACCTCCCGAAGAATGAAAGGAAAGGCAGCTAGGAGGGATCGCTAGACCAGCAGTCAGTTCTCCACTATAGTCAACTTAGAGCAAAGCAAGCTTGCGAAGCAACCGAGGCAAGAGCGTAAAACAGCTTTTCCCGAACCAAAGGATCCAGGTTCTCTTGAAAGAAAATATCTTGATTCCTCAGCATCAGGCGATGTCTCAGTATCATCTGCATCCAAACCTGAATTTGACTCCGAAGAGGGACAACTCATCAAAAATTAACCGACAAGTCGAATCCATATCATCAGAATAGAGGGCATAGGACTCTTTGCCCTAGTATTCACTAGGATCAGAAAAGGTCGGCTCATAACATAAACTCAAAGACGTCAGAAAAGCACACTTAACGCGGTTCATCAGGTTGTTCAGAGGCTCCTTCCACCACCCTGCTTCAACATATCCGTTGTCATTAGTAACTTCTTTCTTTTAACGATAAAAAGTGTTAAAAGCTTGCTTTAGCGCGTTAAAAGAAATTTTTTCACCCCTACCGAGTAAGTTTCTCGCTTCTTTCGGAATGCACTGAAAAGCTCAACGCGCTCGTATGACGGGAGAGGGTAATTCCACTTCTGATCTAGCAAAGCACTCGAAAGCCTGCGGGGAAGGCTAGTCTATTGACTTGTTTACTGTAGAGAGGTTAGCGCTAGCAAGTCTTAGAAAGCTTGCTGGATGAGAGAAAGAAGATGATAAGCCTAAAGCAGATGAACCAAAAGGGAGTACTGGAAGCTAAGCGAACCAAGGTATGGAGCTAAACAACAGGCGTAGGCCAAACCAAAGCGTTACGGTCAAGCGGTAGTCCCCGGCATCCATACTGGATCTTCGGGTAAGGGAAACTTGTCTCGGTGGGAAGGGAATCTATCTTTGAAGAAAGAAAACAGCAACTACTCTCGATGGTAAAATATAGTAAAAAGCACTTTCTTAAACAAAGGATTAACAAAGAAAAAACTAGCCTATGTTCGGGCTGATACGAGAATAGCCCTTTAGCTCTTATGCTCGTTATCCCAGGCAATATGATATGCTTAGCGCGTCAAGCTCAACAAAGCTAAACTGTTTCAGAGTTTCATTTCAAGCACCTTTTATCTCTGCTGTCGCATATCAGCTGTTGAGATAAGCCATATCTTTCAATTTCTCCAAGTCCTCTTTCCGATCGAAGCAAAGAGGCTGGCTCTAACGCTCTCATCCCCAATCCCCCGATCCATGACAGCCAATAACAGACAGATCCGTCCTTGCCGAGGAGCTCTTGTTAGTCCTAGTTTCAGGAATTGAATCAATAGTTGATCAAAGTTTTTTAGAAATCCATAAAAAAATTATCAAATCCTATAAAATTCGTAGCGTCAAGCGTCGATACTGACTTCAATGAGTTTTAATCGAAATGAGACTTTCTCAATTGGTCCTCGGGAAAGTGGTCAATCGGCTTCGTTGAATCGCTTCTTGAAATAGAGATTATGTTTAGCTCATCGGGCTAGAATATGTATATCGATATGTCACCCCGTCCTGCCCTTGTCTTTTTGTTCAACTGGTAAAGGTCATTGCCTGTCTCAAAGGGTCGGATCCGCATTAGTCTAAGGTGCTTGCTCCTTTGAGTTGGACTTAGAGAATAGAAATGGCCCTTGAAAGACTTTTCAAATTTCTGTAGGACTCTTACTCTGTCTATGTCCATACGGCCTGACGAGTGAAATCCTGAGTTTAAACGAGGTCAGAAGAGTAGGCGGCCTGGAAGGGATTGCTAAAATCTCGTACTCTATGAAATCATTTTTGAAAAAAGGGAGCCCTTTTTAGGCGTCAAAGTGAATTCCACTTTAGACAAGTCTAGCAAAGCTGCTCATCTGAAATCTTTCTTCTTCAATGTCTGTCCGTCGGTCTGGTCTATCTGAACTCATGGCATGCCTGCTCTTCCTATCCCAGGGGCCAAGACCGTCTTCAATAGCTGCGGATTCTGGTTAACTTCCTCACAGAGAAAGAAGAAGGAGTTGTGCCATCTCTATCAGCTAGTGTTTTTGCCTTTTTCCCAGTTATCGGGCTTACCGCTGTTAGGAATCGATTAGACTAGATGCCAATAAGAGAACAGGGCAAAGAACTGAACTTCTAAGCTGGGTTGTGCAAGTGAGACTTCGTTCCTTTGTTGATCCGCTTAAAGAGTTCTTTCCTTGAATGGAAGGAGATAGAAATTTATTATTCTCAGCTTCTACTTCGACAGACGATTCTCTTCTTCATTCTTCTTTTTTCTGCGCAGGAGTTCTTCGAGCGCGTGAGATTTCAATGACAGTTTGATCACTCGACCCCGTCCGGTCCTATTTCAAACAAAAGAAGCAAAGAAGGGAAATCTTCGTAAAGACAGCAAGGGGTGTCACCTTCGAATTGAATAGTGAGCCTTCTTGGATGGGCCGGCTTCCTCTGTCCTGGTCTCTACTTCCTCAATCATAGCATTGATTTCCAACCGTCACAGGCCCGACAACTCCTCCTGACTTGCATCCTTCTTTGAGTCGTCCGGGGCAAACAGGCTTAGAGCAGATCGCTCTACCGCAGCTGGACGCGGAAAGGTAGCCCTGATGTGGGGGATTTGAATTGGAGCATCAAAAACTGGACGTCCTTGAGCCTGGGCCAACCTTCTTCCCCTATCTCTGTCCGAGATCTTCGATACCGACGTTCAATGCAGAATTGGGCATTTATCTTTAACAAACGCTTAGCTCTCCGAGCCTTCCTTTTATGAGTCCTCAACATGATCTTTCATACATACCCTCTCTTTCCGCTTCTCCTTCCTTACTGCATTTATGAGTATCCCCAATTTCCTCCTTGAAGCAAGTCTTCCCCGGTTGTCAAGTTAGTGAGTGCACTACATTGAGTAGGAATTGGAATAACTGCTCTTAGAATTAGAAAAGGTAACTGAATGCGTAACCGCTGCTTTCGTATCAGCTGTGAGTCTTGAGGAAGGAGGATAGACTCACTATGAAGGGGAATTTTTTAGATGATGTGCAGCCATAAACCTCTGCTCTGGGCAACCATCGGGAAATGCCATTCATGAAAGGTAAGGTAGAACATCTTTCAGGGTTCATTCTGCCTTTTCTTTCCCGTTTAGAGAAGAACCTAATTTCAGTCAATCTCTTGACCTCATTCGGCCTATCTCTCCCCGATTCTCCTTATTCGGAGTTGAGTCGCTGCTGCCTTCGCTCAGTAGAATATAGGCTGCTTGGTTTATCCCGCTTAACGCTAATTCCTAGCAAGGACGCTCTACTTATCATATTCATATGCCTCTCGAAATCTCAATTCTGAATAGACTTCTTCGATGAGAAGGAATTGGCCGCCGGGAAGTCAGTTTATTTTTTTGGTCTTTATCCTTTATCGTAAAAAAAGTAGCCTGCCTTACGACTGGTTCACGTTCACAGCCCTATAGCGCTAGCCAGCTAGAAAGCAAAGCATACACATGATAGGCATTTTGTTTAAAAAAACAATGACATTTCTCTCTTAAGCTATCAGCAGCTGCGACAGCTGATTTGCGCAAATCATTAACTCCTAAACTCAAGAACTACAGGAAGGGTAATCTACTGAGCTAGCCTCCCGTTATGCGCCAATGCTTGAACTGGACCGTTGACCTTTACCAAAAGAAAGAAGGCACTCAAAAGTAACCCTTCTAATTCGGACCTACACTCTATGTTTTTTAAGGTCCTTCTGCACTCACCTTGTGCTTATTCTTCTTTTGAAACATATTCTTATGTGCAGCATTAGTCTTTTCAGAGTGCTATTCAAATCTCTTTTCAGCTTCTGCCTAAAGAAAATGGTCAGATCAATCATAGTTAAATTAAAGGAGGAGTTTCACGGGAGAGAGTGGTTGTCAAAGACTCAAACGACTTCAGCAGACTTCCCGCTCACTGATCACGATCAGTCATTTTGACTCTAACTGCTACAAATTCTTTGATAATCTTCTCCATCTTGTCTAAGTGCCGAAACACACCCGTCCCCTCTTGCATCTTGCTTGGAAAAAACCGTTGCCGAAAAAACTTCATCTTTACTATTGTCACTGACTCATACGTTCTCTGTGGAGTCCCCCTTCTTTCTCGTGCAGAAATTCTTTTTACCACTGAAACGTCTACCTTATCCTTGACCACCATTAGCACAGCTTCGAAGAACTTTTTTTTCTATCTCCGCGGGTCACTAAACTAACCTTCTCTGGTCAGCTTTGTATTTTGGCTATTGAACTAATCTTCTTCGAACCTCCCATTCCCGAAAGGCAACAAAGCCACGTTAAAAGCCCCTAACATGGTACCCATTCGATGCTCGAGAAAATAAGATAGCTCTGGTTCGTTCTCCATCTCATACTTCTTTTTTTTTTCCTTAATTTAATAGAAATAATTAATTAGTTATCTAGTTCCCCAGGGCGTTAGGTAAGGACTTAACTTCCTTATAACTCCCCAGCCAGCAGCATCTGGCATTCTTTCACTGCTTTCAATATAATATTCATTGCCTTAATTTCTTTCCCGAGGATATTTAGTTGAAAAAGATTCGCCTCCCTTTTGGGGATTTGGAATCGGATCTGCTGTGACTGGTATAGAATAGGCTACACATTCATCCGGTCTTTTAAAATTCCCTTCTTTCCCTCTTATCAAGTAAATTCCTTTACTTTACCACCTACTTTAACTAACCCTAACCTTCTTCTTCAATCCCCTTGAGCTAAGTACGAAGCTCTTACTAGTACTAAAAAAGGGGGAATGCCTCATCTAATCTTTTCTTTACCCAGTAATAAGAGCTCTACAGTTAAGAAAGAAAAGCACGGCCTAGGAAAGGGCATTTCCATAACATAATAAAAGAATAGTACTTTTTCGCTGGGGATATTCCATTTAATTACCTGGGAAGAGAATGAAAGGCGGGAAAAGAAGATTTAACTAGAGGTTCAATCCCAAGATACTTGATATCTTCTAGCTCTGCTTCTTCAACTCAAGCCACTCGAAGGAGGAATGCGTCATGCTTCTTTTTTTTCTTGAACAGCACCGGTGCCCTACTGATCCTCTTTGGCTGGCCCACCGCCCCTTGACCTAACAAAGACACTGACCAACCTAAGCTAATCTCGATTAGAACAGAAAAAGTCAAGACGCATACTGACATTCCAAGATCTGACTCGCTGCCCGAAAAGCTCTTCTTTTTATGCTAGCAGGGGTGGGTAAGAAACATAGTCTAGGAAGACTAATTGAGAATGGGCCCGTCGACCAAGATATCGATCCAGCCCAGAGTCAGGGAGGGAAATCAGGAAGAAAGGGAAAATTCCTTTGATTCTTGGTTATCCGACTAAGGGCGGATGGGGCAGGCAACGATAGCTGCATTTCTATAGGTTCGATTCATCAATGTCGGTATCTCAGTCACAGATTGATGTTGTCCTCCCTTAGCGGATTAAGCTAAGCTTTTTTAGCTATAAGACCCCATAATACCCGATTGAACAAGAGTTGCCGTTTCGTCGAAAACTTTGATAACTTACTTGCCCCAGCACTCCAAACGGCTTAAACTTTCTACCACTCCATGGAACGAGATAGAGATTGTTGAGCCAATCCCGTAGATAGAAGTAGCTAGACGATTCATTTCGATTCCTGTACCGTCCACGATATCTGATAACAACCTCACCTAAGTAGATTGCCTATGAGCATTACGTATTCAAAAAAGGGAACCAGATCTATTCACTTGAGTTCTTTCACCAGTGAATCTGGAAGTGACTCCGCTAAGGAAGGCTAAAACGTCTCCCTTCCTTTTCTAGCCCTAGACAAAAAAGAAGTCTACTAGAAAGGGATGTGTGAAAAAGAACGAACATAATATAGTGAAAGCAGAACCAGCGCTTAAGAAAGAGTAGGAAAGTGATCCAAGCTATCCTTCAACGTTTAGATAAAGAACGGCTTATCGCCCCGCGGCATCTGGTTAGGACACACAGCGTATTCTATTCCGAAACTGCGGGGATTCTATAACAGCATTCTGCCTTTTCGAAGACAGAGCACTCGTGGCACACACGCTTTATCCGCGAGGATTCCAAGTCTTAGAATTCATCTCGTTACAGAAGATCTCCCACACCGAACATGCATGCAACTGCTTGTCGCATACTCCTGCTACTCCGACCTACGCTTCTCACATCGCGCCCTTGGTCCTTGACGTTCTATTTTTTTTCAGGTTCTATGAGCGGAAATGGTCCTTCTTCGACATATTCATATGCCTCGAAGATCAAGAAATCCTGAGATATTCTCCACACGAACGAACGATCCGTCAGGTTCGAACTGACATAGGCGAAAAGGACCTACACCTATCTTACACCAACAGGGGCTTTGGTTACGCAGTTCGGTTAGCGGGCAGGCAGGCCGCCTTCGTACATGGGTCGTTAGACGACCATTTAAGGGAGCCTCCGGACTTTATCCTGGAGCTTGGCTCGAGCTACTTTTGCTTTCGGGAACGGATAGCTTGCGGCCCAAGTCTATCTCTCCAAAAGCAAGCCCTACGCAATTCAACCTACCAACTTTGACTCCCTCTACGCGGGGAGATCCCTAACCCTAGAAAACGAGTACTTTTCAAGAATTCCATGATACAGAATCATGGCCTTAATAAAATGTGCCCTTACTTTCGAACGTTTTCCTTATCTGAAGGAGTTTTTGAAAAACTTGAGAGCCCCCACCGCCATCGGTGGTCAATGATGCTGAATAATCGTCGAGAGTTTTCATAGTAAACTCGGCCCCTTTATTTAATATGCCGTCGGCGACTAGATCTTGTTTGTGCTGTGTCCAAAAATCTAGGTCATCTAACTGAGCCATGCGATCAATAAGATCTCTCTTCAACATTATTATGGCATCAACCTCTGCGTCATTCACTTCTCTTTTAGGGGAAAGAGTAGCAATCCGATGCGAGATCCTTTGGTGTTGATTTTTCCAAAAAGGATCCTCACATGGAGCGGCAGGCGCCGGCACGGCATGATACCGCTACCGCTCATTAAGAAAGTGTTTATTTTCCGGTTGACTGGAAGCTTCATCCTCCCGTGGTTGCCCCCCCAGGTTTGGGGCCGAAGATCCCACCTCCGGATTCATCCATTTATCTATCCACGAACCACTCCATCTCCCCTCACTGGATGGGTCAGGTGGTGATTGCTCCGGAAGCCCCTGCCCTGTCCCCACACTAAAGACTAGGGGGACTAGGGTGGTCAAATCCAGACCTACGTGGGAAAAGACGTAGATCCGGATAAAAGACCCTAATAAAGATATTCCAGAGAACAACAAAAAAAAACAAAACTATAAGTCGAAAGCCGCCCTTCTCTTTCAACAGAAAAAAATACAGTCGAAAGAGAAAGATGGAGCTGAGAAGAATGAGTACAGAGATAATAAAAAAGCTTCCGGTCATAGCGCTTCCTTCTTTTCCTAGAAAACGTCCGAAAAACCCTGCTACTCCACTACCGAGCAGAGGCAAAAATACGATAAGTAGATACATAATTTCGAGTGTGATCAGACAACCAAAAATCAGACAATGATAGAGCGGCCTGTGTTATTTTTTATTTTTAAAATCAAGGGCTGTGCACATCACATCAGCCCGTCACATCAAGGTGACAGGATTCGAACCTATGGCCCTCTGTACCCAAAACAGATGCGCTGACCAGACTGCGCTACACCTCGTCTCACCCCCCGAAGCATATATATAGCCCGATCGATGAAGACTCGAACCGAACTCGCCCATTCTTTTGGGCACAGGGACGCGAGAACCAATCCGAGTAATCAACCGCTTTTTTATAAAATCTGCCTCCAGCAAGATAGGGCGACGCCAAAAAGCCATATAGTGCTGGTTACTACGTTCCTCTTTCACTTTCATTTTTAAATCTGGCTCGCAGGAAAGAGCTCGACCAATAGGGTTCAGAGGGATAGGTTATTTATAGAATTATAACCTATCGGTCGAGCTACTTCTTGCCTTCGGGCGACTTGCTTTCGCTCCCGACTACCCGTTCTTTTTACCCTTCGCCCGCTTAGAAGTGGATTTGAACCACTTTCCGTCAGTCTGTTTTCTTCATCGAATAGCGCCCTACCTTACCAC
>OLPO01000279.1_pt1 | contig 43992 bp, 33 predicted proteins | sample 1672831 | NCBI WGS metagenome assembly OLPO01 (sample SAMEA3136728, study PRJEB25190) | human gut metagenome
TGCAGGGCGACTTTGAGAACCCCTACCTGACCCTGCGCCCCGAGTTTGAGGCCCGTCAGGTCGAGATCTTCGGCGAGATGGCCAAGAAGGGCTACATCTACAAGGGTATGAAGGCTGTCTACTGGTGCCCCGAGGATCGCACCGCGCTGGCCGAGGCTGAGATCGAGTATGCTGAGGACGAGTGCGATTCCATCTATGTCCGCTTTAAGCTGACCGATGACCCCAACGGCGTGCTGGCCAAGCACAACATCCCGCTGGACAAGGCATGGATCGTCATCTGGACCACGACCACATGGACACTGCCCGCCAATGTGGCTACCTGCCTGAACCCCAACCTTGAGTACGCCTTCGTCAAGATCGGCGATGCTTACCACATCATGGCCGCCGGTCTGGTCGAGTCCACGATGAAGGGCTGCCATATCGACGAGTATGAGGTTCTGCCGGAGACTGTGCTCGGCAGCGAGCTGGAGCTGATGCAGTACCAGCATCCTTTCCTTGACCGCAAGGGCCTTGTCATTCTGGGCGACCATGTCACGCTGGAGGGCGGCACCGGCTGTGTCCATACCGCACCCGGCCATGGTGTCGAGGACTTTGAGGTCTGCGTCAACCACTATCCGCAGGTTCCTGTGGTTGTCCCCGTGGATGACGCCGGCCGTCTGACCGCCGAGGCAGGCGAGAAGTTCGCAGGCCTCAAGGTCTGGGATGCCAACAAGGTCATCCTGGAGCATATCAAGGAGAGCGGCCACTTGATGGGTGTACAGCACATCACCCACCAGTACCCGCATTGCTGGCGCTGCCACCACCCCATCATCTTCCGCGCGACCGAGCAGTGGTTCTGCTCCATCGACGCCTTCAAGGAGGATGTCTACAAGGCCATTGATAATGTGAAGTGGCAGCCCGCCTGGGGCCATGACCGCATGGCCGGCATGGTCCGCGACCGCAGCGACTGGTGCATCAGCCGCCAGCGCGTCTGGGGCGTTCCCATCCCGGTATTCTACTGCAAGAAGTGCGGCAAGTACCACATCACCGATGCCTCCATCAAGGCTGTCTCCGACCTGTTCCGCAAGGAGGGCAGCGACGCCTGGTACAAGTATGATGCCAATGACATCATGCCCAAGACCGAGGTCTGCGAGTGCGGCGCTTCCGATTGGGAGAAGGACCCCGATATCATGGATGTCTGGTTTGACTCCGGCTCCACCTGGAGCGCTGTCTGCCGTGAGCGTCCCGAGCTGCGCTGGCCCGTGGATATGTATATGGAGGGCGCCGACCAGTTCCGCGGCTGGTTCCAGTCCAGCCTGCTGACCTGTGTTGCCACTCAGGGCATTGCCCCCTACAAGGAGGTTCTGTGCCACGGCTGGGTCGTGGATGAGAAGGGCAAGCAGATGCACAAATCCGCCGGCAACGGCGTGGAGCCCAGTGAGATCATCCGTGATTACGGTGCCGACATCATCCGTCTGTGGGTCGCCTCCAGCGATTACACCGTTGATGTCCGCGCCGGCAAGGAGATCTTCCGCCAGCTGTCCGAGGCCTACCGCAAGATGCGCAATACCGCCCGCTTCATGCTGGGCAACATCAACGACTTTGATCCTGCCAAGGATATGGTTGCCGATGACCAGCTGTTTGAGATCGACCGCTGGGCGCTGGAGGCCTGCAATAAGCTGACCGCCAACCTGCGCGATGCCTATGACCACTATGATTTCAGCCGCGCCTACCACGCACTGTACAACTTCTGTGTCATTGATATGTCCAACTTCTACATGGATGTCATCAAGGACCGCCTGTACTGCGCGGATGACCATGCGCGCCGCTGCGCACAGACTGCACTGTACCGCATTCTGGTGGACTTCACGAAGCTGCTGGCACCCATCCTCTGCTTTACCAGTCAGGAGATCTGGAGCTATGTGCCGAAGCTGCCTGGTATGAAGGACTATGTGGTCTTTGAGCAGATGCCCGAGGCTAAGCCCGCTGCCGACGATGCCTTTACCGCCAAGTGGGATCGCATCATGGCGATCCGCGATGATGTGAAGAAGGTTCTGGAGCAGGCCCGTGCCGATAAGGTTATCGGCTCTGCACTGGAGGCCGGTCTGACGCTGTACTGCAGCAAGGAGGTCTACGACTTCCTGAACGCCATCCCGATGGATGAGCTGGCCGACCTGTTCATCGTCTCCCATGTCGAGCTGGTCGAGGGTGAAGGCGGTGCCAAGGGTCTGGTTGAGGGTCTCGGCGTCAGCGCCGCCCACGCCGTCGGCAACAAGTGCCTGCGCTGCTGGAAGTATGACACCTCCGTTGGGGAGGATGGTCTCTGCCCGCGCTGCGCTAAGGTTCTGAAGCTGTAAATTTACTCTGCCGTCAGCGGTGCTTATACGCGTAAGCACCGCTGATTTTTTCGGATAAGGTGTTGTATGATTTCTGGTTTGTTTTCTCTGCTGGGGGCGGCCGTTCTGGTCGTGATCGACCAGCTTATCAAGCACTGGGCCACGGCGGCGCTGCTGCCGGTGGGCAATATGGATCTGCTGCCCGGCATTGTCGAGCTGCGCTACTGCCTGAATGACGGCATGGCATTCTCGATGCTGGCCGGTAAGCAGACGCTGCTCATCGGCATGACCTCGGTCATGCTGGTGGTGGTGGCCGCCATGCTGTTTACCCGCAAAATGTCTGTGTGGGAGCGCATCTCCTGGACGCTGATTCTCGGCGGCGGTGTGGGCAACCTCATCGACCGGGTACTCAACGGCGTGGTGGTGGACTACATCAATGTGCTGTTCATGCACTTTGCTATCTTCAATTTTGCGGATATCTGCGTCTGTGTGGGTGTCGGCCTGCTGATGCTGGTCGTGCTGCTGGACTCCTTCAAGAAAGAGGAGACCGCAAAGCAAAAGGCGGATGACGATGGAGCTGCTTGAGCTTGCCGCCGTCCCCGGCGACAGCGGCCGGCTGGATGCGTGGCTGGCCGCGCAGTGCCCGACACTCTCCCGCAGTGCGCTGCAGGGGCTGATCGAGCAGGGGCTTGTCACCCGGGACGGCGCGCCTGTCAACAAAAAAGAGAAGGTGGCCCCCGGGGCTGTCTACCGTGTGGCGCTGCCCGAACCGCAGCCCATCGAGGCGCAGCCCCAGAATATTCCGCTCGATATTGTGTACGAGGATGATGACCTGCTGGTGGTCAACAAGCCGAAGGGCATGGTGGTTCACCCGGCCCCCGGCAACCCGGACGGCACTCTCGTCAATGCACTGCTTTACCACTGTGCCGGGCAGCTGTCCGGCATCGGCGGCGCGATCCGCCCCGGCATCGTACACCGCATCGATAAGGATACCAGCGGTCTGCTGGTGGTGGCCAAAAACGATGCGGCGCATCAGGCGCTCAGCGCCCAGATGAGCGTACACAGCATCCACCGTGTTTACCATGCGGTGGTCTACGGCAACCTCAGGGAGGACGAAGGCTTTGTGGAGCGGTGGATCGGTCGTGATCCGCATGACCGCAAAAAGATGGCCGTGCTGGCAGAAAACGCTGCCGGGGCGCGGTATGCCTATACAGGCTGGCGTGTGCAGGAGCGGTACGGCAACTTTACCTACATAGCCTGCAAGCTAAAGACAGGGCGCACCCACCAGATCCGGGTACATATGGCATCCACAGGGCACCCGCTGGCGGGGGATGCTGTCTACGGCCCGAAAAACTGCATCAAATCGCTGAACGGCCAATGCCTGCACGCTAAGGAGCTGGGCTTTGTACACCCGAAAACAGGGGAGTGGATGCAGTTTGATTCCCCGCTGCCGCCCTATTTTACTGATTTTCTGACACGGTTAAGAAAGGAACATCGCGCATGAAACCACCCCTCGGCGATACCCTTGTGATCTGTGACATGGATAATACGCTGCTGACGGCCAAGGAGGGGATCCCTGCCTGCAACCGGGCTGTCATCCGGCTGTACACCAGCCTGGGCGGACTGTTTACGGTGGCTACCGGCCGCCCGCCGGAGTCGATCCGTGCAGCGCTGGGGGATATCCGCCTGTCCCTGCCGGCAATCTCCTGCAATGGGGCACTGCTGTATGATTTCTCCACCGAGTCAGTGCTGCATCGCGCAACCCTGAACCGTGAGCAGGCCACCACCGCCATTCTGGACATTCTGAACAAATTTCCCCGCGTGGGGGTTGAGGTCATGGCCGGAAACGGCGAGATGTATGTCATCCATGCCAACGAAGTTACCCACGCCCATCAGGTGGACGAGCATCTGGGCAGCATCGCCTGCCCGGTCGAGTCGGTGCCAGATGGCTGGATCAAGGTCGTGTTTGCCTCCGACCCGGAGAGCATCCGCAAGCTGGGGCAGTACGCCAAGACGAAATACTACGGTCGGGATAACTATTTCCTTGCCACCAACAGCATCTATCTTGAGATCATGCCCAGCGGCGTAAGCAAGGCCAGCGGTCTGCACGACCTCTGCGCACTGATGAGCAAGTCCATGAAGAACACCGTCTTTATCGGTGACTACTATAACGATCTTGAGCTGATGCGGGAGGCTGGCTACGCGGTTGCGGTGGCCAATGCCCCGGCAGAGGTCAAGGCCGCCGCCGACCATGTAACGACCTGCACCTGCGCAGAGGGCGCGGTGGGTGAATATCTGTACAGCCTGATCGGCAAAACCGAGGGCTGACCAAAGAGGGTTTGACGATGAAAGTCAGCGAACTGATGGACCCTAAGGGCGTTCTGCTCCATGCAAAGATCGACAACTCTGCCGATGCATTGGGTATTCTGGTGGAGCTGCAGGAGGGCATCGGCGTTATTACCAACGGCAATGCCTATTATAATGCCGTCAGCTACCGGGAGACCTTCGGCGGTACAACGGCCATCGGCGGCGGCATCGCGCTGCCGCATGCCGGCAACGCCGGTGTGTCGGCGCCGGGCATATCGGCCCTGCTTTTGCGCCACGGTGTGGATTGGGGTGCCCCGGACGGGGAACCGGTAGACCTTGTGTTTATGATCGCCGTTCCGCCGCGCTGCGAAAGCCTGCACCTGCAGATATTGGCACGGCTGGTGAATTTGCTCAGCCGCAGTGATCTGGTTGAGGCGCTGCACAATGCAAGCACCCCCCAGCGCTTTGTCGAGCTGATCGCCAAGGCGGAAAACGCCTGCTTTGCAGACTGAAATCTGATTTGCCCCAGCTTGTGTATAAGCTGGGGCGTTTTGTTTACATCCGCCCGCCGTGCCTTCCGCAAACGGTGCGGGCGCATATGGAATGCGCCTCTACAAGATGTTCGTTAATTTAGCCAAAAAATACTTTAAAGCGGGCAGAGTATTATACGAATTTACACTTGCTTTAAAGCCCTAAAGCGTGCTATACTTTAAAGCACTAAACCGGCTGCGCTTGAGGGACCTGCCTGATGGCAGGTGTACACCTGAAGAAAAAAGGTGCGCAGCGGGTACTATTGGAGGAATTTACATGAAAAAAGCAGTTTCCCTTATGATGGCCGCCGCCATGACCATGGGTCTGGCCGCCTGCGGATCTTCCGCTTCTACGGATACCGCCGCATCCACCGCTGACGCCGCTTCCACCACCGAAGCCGCCGAGAGCACCGCAGACAGCGCTGCTGCCGCCAACGGCAAGGTCTACAATGTCGGCATCTGCCAGCTGGTCCAGCATGAGGCACTGGATGCCGCAACGCAGGGCTTCAAAGATGCACTTGTGGAGGCTCTGGGCGAGGGCAATGTGAAGTTTGATGAGCAGAACGCCTCCGGTGATTCTGCCAACTGCGCCACCATTGTGAACGGCTTCGTTTCCTCCAATGTGGATCTGATTCTGGCCAATGCGACCGCACCGCTGCAGGCGGCTGCACAGGCGACTGCCGATATTCCCGTTTTGGGCACCTCGGTCACGGACTATGCGACCGCGCTGGACATCAGCGACTGGACCGGCACGGTAGGCGGCAACATCTCCGGTACCTCCGATCTGGCCCCGCTGGATCAGCAGGCGGCCATGATTCAGGAGCTTTTCCCGGACGCCAAGACAGTCGGCCTGCTCTACTGCAGCGCCGAGCCGAACTCGGTTTACCAGTGCGATGTCATTGAAGGCTATCTGACGCAGGAGGGCTACACCGTTGCCCGCTACGCCTTCACCGACACGAACGATGTTACCTCGGTGGCACAGACGGCTGCCGATAACTCCGATGTCATCTACATCCCCACCGACAACACCGCTGCCTCCAACACCGAGGCAATCGCCAATGTGGTTCTGCCGGCCAAGGTTCCCGTTGTGGCTGGCGAGGAGGGCATCTGCAACGGCTGCGGCGTTGCCACGCTGTCCATCAGCTACTATGATCTGGGCCATGCCACCGGTGAGATGGCCGCCAAGATTCTGGCCAAGGGTGGCGATATTTCTACCATGCCTGTAGAGTACGCACCCAATGTTACCAAGAAATACAATGCCGCCAACTGCGAGGCGCTGGGCATCACCCCGCCGGACGGCTATGAGGCCATTGGCTGATAGAACAGCAGCTGTTTAACCACCATCATAACAGCGAGGAAGGGGAGGTAAACTTTCTTTCCCCGCTGTTTTGGTGCTTATAAAAATTCTGGAGGATGTTTTTATGGATTTCCTGACCTCCCTGTTGAACTCAATGCCCGGTGCTGCGGCACAGGGGCTGATCTGGGGCATTATGGCCATCGGCGTTTATCTTACCTACCGCATTCTGGATGTGGCGGACCTGACCGTTGACGGCTCTCTCGGCACCGGCGGCGCGGTCTGCGTTGTGCTGGTGCTGAACGGCGTGCCGGTGGGGGCTGCCCTTGTGGCCGCCACACTGGCCGGTATGCTGGCGGGCCTTGTCACAGGCCTATTCCACACGGCCTGCGGCATCCCCGCAATTCTGGCCGGTATCCTGACCCAGCTGGCGCTCTATTCGGTCAACCTGCGCATCATGGGTACAGGCACGGGCGGCGGCAAGGCGAACCTGCCCATCAGCGTGGACAAGTACGGTCTGCTGGTTTCGGCCCGGTATGTCCGTGCGCTGGCGCTCAACAATCCTATTATCGTGCTGCTTATCTTCTGCGCGATCCTCATCGGCGTGCTGTACTGGTTCTTCGGCACAGAGCTTGGCTGCGCACTGCGCGCAACCGGTGCCAACCAGCACATGGCCCGTGCGCAGGGCATCAACACCAATGTGGCCATCGTTCTGGGTCTGATGATCTCCAACGGCCTTGTGGCGCTGGCGGGCGGCCTGCTGGCGCAGTATCAGGGCTTCTCTGACATCAACATGGGCCGCGGTGCCATCGTCATCGGTCTGGCAGCGGTCATCATCGGTGAGGTTGTGTTCGGCAAGATCTTCCGCAACTTTGCACTGAAGCTGACGGCCTCCGTCATCGGTGCCATCATCTACTACATCGTCATGAACTTTGTGCTGCGCATGGGCCTGTCCACCGACGACCTGAAGCTGTTGACGGCGCTTGTTGTGGCGGTGTTCCTGACCATCCCGTATTGGAAGGGCAAATACTTTACCAAGGTACCCGTGAAAAAGGGAGGCAAGGACAATGCTTGAGATCAAAAATGTTTATAAGACCTTCAATGCGGGCACCGTCAACGAGAAGGTGGCCCTCAAGGGGCTGGATTTGACGCTGGAGGACGGCGACTTTGTGACGGTCATCGGCGGCAACGGCGCAGGCAAGTCCACGATGCTGAACGCCGTGGCCGGTGTCTGGCCGGTGGATATGGGCAAGATCCTTATTGACGGGCAGGATGTGACACGCCTTTCGGAGCATCAGCGCGCCAAATACATCGGCCGTGTGTTTCAGGACCCGATGATGGGCACGGCGGCTACCATGCAGATCGATGAGAATCTCGCGCTGGCGGCCCGCCGCGGCCTGCCCCGCACGCTGAAGATCGGCATCACGAAGAAGGAGCATGACACCTACTATGAGCTGCTCAAGACGCTCGATCTGGGGCTGGAGGAGCGGATGACCAGCAAGGTGGGTCTGCTGTCCGGCGGCCAGCGTCAGGCGGTCACCCTGCTGATGGCAACGCTGAAAAAGCCCAAGCTGCTGCTGCTCGATGAGCACACGGCCGCACTGGACCCCAAGACGGCCGCCAAGGTGCTGACTCTCTCGGAGAAAATCGTTGAGGAAAACCATCTCACAACGCTGATGATCACCCATAACATGAAGGATGCCATCAAGTACGGCAACCGCCTGATCATGATGTATGAGGGACACATCATCTACGATGTGCGCGGTGAGGAAAAGAAAAACCTGCAGGTCAGCGATCTGCTCAAGCGGTTTGAGCAGGTGAGCGACGGCGAGTTTGCAAACGACCGTATGCTGCTTTCTTAAGGCGGCGCTGTACGGCCCCCGCCGGGGCGGCGGTTGAGATTGCACAATATTGTCCTGCTGTTTTAGCCCGGGTGCCATCCCGGGCTTTTTGTGTACAGGCACTGCCGCATAGGTGTGGCTGCTGCGGCAGGAAAAAATAGTACGGTAATGGCTGTAATAAAATTGTAATCCGTGACAATTTTTTGAAAAGCATGTTCAAAACGCCGTAAATATGGTATAATCTTTAACATGTATACTAGGTGGGATATGGCCTTTCGGCCTCCCGTTTTCAATAAGGCAGTACCGTATATTCCCTGTGTCGCTGCAGTGGGCGGTGCTGCCATACATAAGGAGGATACCATTTCCTATGAGCCGCGAACCGTATGAAGGAAAGAAGGGCTTCAGCCCTGCACAGCGCAAGGCCTGTGTTGTGCTGGCGTTCTGTGCGCTGGCAATCGTTTTGAGTATTCTGGCAGCGTGGGTGCTGCCTGCCAAGCTGGGGCTTTTCGCCGGTGGTGCAGGCGCCTATGATAAGGATGCCTATCCGCTGGACACATCGCTGGAGGCTGTGCTGCCGCAGGCCGCTGCAGACGATGCCTACATCACAGCCAGCGTCTTTGCCGGTGACCAGTACGCCGTCACCCTGCAGAAAGACGGCCGCATCACACTGAATCAGTTTGTCGGGCAGGAGGGGCTCAAGACCTCCAAGGCACTTTCGACCTCCTGCGTCAACTTTGCATCGGATTCCAGCAATTATACGATCCCGCAGGCGATTCCCAAGATGAAGGCCCGCCGCGTTTTTGTGCAGCTTGGCGCCAACGATGTCGATGGCTCGGTCAGCGTGGATTCCTTTATTGCAGACTACAAACAGTTCCTGCAGAGCATCCGCTCTGCCTATTCTTACTGCGACATCATCGCGGTGGGCATCCCGCCCGTCACGGAGGACAGCACCAACGCTGCCGCGACCCAGACGATCATCGACCAGTTCAATCAGGCTATCGCCGTGGCCTGCAATGATCTGGGCTGCAAGTATCTGAACAGCGCCGAGGTGCTGAAAAACAGCCGCGGCTATGCCGAGAGCAGCTACTTTGAGGCTAACGGCTACAGTGCCTCCGGTGCGCGCGCCCTGCTGGAATACGCGAAGTCCCACGCCTACAATACGATGGACAGCCGGCCGGATACCAGCGACATTCCGCAGCGCGCCTCCCAGTCCAGCGGCTCCGGCAGTACGCCGCTGCCCACCGCAACGCCGACAAAGTTCACCGCCAGCTATGAGGTTGAGGACAGCGGCAAGGGCACCCTGACCGGCAACGGCCAGACTGGTGTATCGAGTGTTGAAATTCAGGCGGAGGGCGGCACCAGCGTCAATGTCACGGCGGTGGCTGCGGACGGCTTCGTCTTTTATAAGTGGAGCGACGGCGTTACGACCGCCACCCGCTACGACAACATCACCAAGGATATCTCCGTCAAGGCTATGTTCAACGATGCCCGCGTGGAGCTGACGCTTGACAAGGGTGACACGGCCATGAAGAAGGGCGAGAGCCTGACCGTGAACGCAACGGTCAAGCTTGGCAGCAAGGCGTATGACGCCACGAATGTGCAGTGGTCCATCAACGATGAGATGGAGAAGAACGGCAGCAGCCTGACCTTTACCCCCGATGCCGCCGGTACCTATGTCATCAAGGCCGGTATTGAGATTAACGGCACCTTCTCGACCGCACAGCTGACGGTCACGGTAGCGCAGGATGATCCCACCACGATTTCCATTGCCTATAATACGAATCAAATTACAACGGGAGCCTCGGTGAATTTGACTGCCAATGTTCAGAATGGCAACGGTGATACGACCTGGAGCTGTGACGGCACTGATTGGAGCGCTACAGGCGGCGCGGCAACCTTCACTGCAGCATCGGCCGGGCAATACACGATCCGCGCCAGGAACAATGGCGTTGAGGCTACCGTCACCATCACAGTGAACAATCCTGCGCCCGTAACTACGCCGGAGCCTGCGCCTACCCCGGCTGCACCCCCGCAGTCTGAAACCACTACCGACTAATCCCCACAGAGGTAAGAATATGGCAATTTACACTTGTGTCCTGCTGGACATCGACAATACGCTTCTTGACTTTGATGCTGCAGAGCGTCAGGCTCTGACCGACATGCTGGCAGAGTATGAGCTGCCCCACGATGAGCACGCCTGCGCCGTTTACCATCAGGTAAACCGGGAGCTGTGGGACGCACTGGCCAAGGGGCAGATGAACAAGCAAAAGCTGTTTCAGGTGCGGTTCGGCCGCTTTATGCAGGCTATGCAGCTGCCGGATAACGGCAAGGGCAAGGCCATGAACGACCGCTATGAGGAGTTGCTCTCCACCCACGCTGATCTGCTGCCCGGCGCGCTGACCGCGCTTGAGGAACTGAGCGAGGTGGCAACGCTTGCCATCGTCTCCAACGGCGCTGTTGCTGTGCAGGAGCCCCGCATTGCGGCCTCCGGCATCGACCGCTATATGGACGGCATCTATATCTCTGAAACAATCGGCGCAGCCAAGCCCAGTGCCAAGCTGTTTGAGCATGCCCTGCGTGATCTGGGCATCACGAACCGCAGCCGTGTGCTGATGGTGGGGGACGACCTGCTTGCCGACATCAAGGGCGGCATCAACGCCGGGGTGGACACCTGCTGGTACAACCCCCGGAATGTCGAGAACAAGACCGACATCGCGCCGAAATTCACAGTTGGTTCCTATGAGGAGCTGTACCGCATTGTGATGGAGCCGGAAGAACTGGAAAATCTGGGTGTGCGCAACCGCCGCCACAGCAACGAAGCCCTGCTGTAAGCAAGCACAGGGCATACTGCCGCTGCCCGTATATAAGGCGGCGGCATCATTTTGGAATTAAGGATGTACCGCTATGTTGTTGGAACTTCAAAATTTAGGCAAGAGCTTCGGCGAACACGAGGTACTGCATGATGTGACAGCCGGGGTGGAGCGCGGCGACCGCATCGGCATTATCGGCGCCAACGGCACCGGCAAGACAACGCTCCTGCGCATACTGTGCGGCGAGAGCCTGCCCGATGCGGGAGACGCGGCGTTCGGCACCGGCGTGACCACCGGCTATCTGGAGCAGAATGCCAGACTGGACCCCACGCTTGATGTCTATGCCACGATGAAGCTGGTATTCACCCCGGCATTGGATGCTATGCAGCAGATGGAAGGTCTGCAGAAGCAGCTGGCTGCCGATCCCCACAATGCAGAGCTGACCGATAAGATCGCGCACTGCACAGCTGTGGTGGATGCGATGGATGCCTACAATATGGATACCCAGATCAAAAAGGTGCTGAACGGCATGGGGTTCCCGGCCGACACATGGACAAAGGCGGCCGGGGTACTCTCCGGCGGCGAGCAGACCCGCCTGCGTCTGGCCCGTTTGCTGCTGGAGCGGCCCGATCTGCTGATTTTGGACGAGCCTACGAACCATCTCGATCTGGAAACAATGGAATGGCTGGAAAATTACCTGAAGGCCTACCGCGGCGCGGTGCTGGTCGTCAGCCATGACCGCTATTTTCTGGATGCCGTCTGCACCCGCATCTGGGAGCTGCGCGGCAAGAGCATCAAGACCTACCGCGGCAACTACTCAGCCTATCTGCCCCAGCGAGAGGCTGCCGATGAGCGCCAGCAAAAGCTGCACGATGCCGCCGTGGAGAAGGCAACCAAGCTGCAGGATTATGTGGACCGCAATCTCGTGCGCGCCTCCACCACCAAAATGGCGCAGAGCCGCCGCAGGCAGCTTGAAAAGCTGGAGATCGTGGAGGCACCCACCGCAGAGGCGTGGGAGCTGAACTTCCGCTTTGAGTATGACATTGAGCCGTATGATGAGCTGGTCATCATGAAAAACCTGAGCATTCACATCGGGGAGCGCACCCTCATTGATGCGCTGGACTATGTGGTCCACCGCGGTGATAAGCTTGTCATTGCCGGCCCCAACGGCGCTGGCAAGTCAACGCTTTTGCAGGTGCTGGACGGCAAGCGCCGCCCCTCCGGCGGCATGGTGCGGCTGGGCAGCGGCGCCAAGCCGGGCATCTTCACCCAGCAGCAGGCGCGCCGCGCAGGCCGCGTCATGGATGCCATCTGGAACCAGTACCCCCGCTTTACGGAACTGGAGGTGCGCAGCCATCTGGCGCGGTTTGGCTACCGCGGCGAGGAGGTATTCAAGGACTGTGCCTCTCTCTCCGGCGGCGAGCTGGCCCGCCTGCGCTTTGCCGAGCTGGCGCTTGAGAGGCCGAACCTGATGTTCCTCGATGAGCCTACGAACCATCTGGACATCTATATGCGGGAGAGCCTGACTCAGGCGCTGGCGGCCTACACGGGCACGCTGCTGCTGGTCACCCATGACCGCTACCTTATGCAGACGCTGGACTGCCCGATCATGTACCTTGAAAACGGCAGCGCGACATTTTATCAGAACTTTGCCGCACTGCAGAACCGCGAGGCCGGCAGAGGAGCCAAGGTACAGGAAACGCAGCAGAAGGCGGAGGACAGTGCCAAAAAGCAGGGCTACGGCAAGGAGCAGCGCAAGCGCCGCGCCGAGGTGCGCGCCCGCCTGAAAAAGGTCGAGACCGAGATCGAGGAGCTGGGAGCGCACATTGTAGAGCTGGAAAACGAGATCAACGACCCTGAGGTGCTGCGCGATCATCTGCTGCTGCGCGATAAATGCGATGAGTTAGACGATACAAGGTTCCATCAACAGGAGCTGTATGAGGAATGGGAAAAGCTGGCGGAGGAGCAGGAGCGCTTCGAAAACGAGGGAGAATAGGCTTTTACCGTTCTGTAACTTGTATTCCGGCGAAAAAGCGCTATACTATAGGTTTAGCAAGAATAGTCGGAACAGTGTAGGAAAAGTATATAAGGCGGGTTGAACACATTGCAGACCACCATTATCGTAGCAACGCATAAACCGTACTGGGTGCCGGAGGATCCGATGTATCTTCCGGTACAGATGGGCCATGCCATCCACCCGGCCATCGGCTATATCGGCGATGATACCGGCGAAAATATCTCGGAGCGCAACGCAAATTTCTGTGAGCTGACGGGCCTGTACTGGGCAGCGCACAACATTGATTCCGACTATATCGGTATCGTGCACTACCGCCGTTATTTCGCCAGCCGGAAAAAGAGCCGCTTTGCGCCCAAGAAGGACCGCGTCATCAGCCATGAGGAGCTTTGCTCCATTCTGGCCACCACCAATGTAGTGCTGCCGCGAGAGCGCCATTACTTCATTGAAACAAACTATACCCAGTATATCCACGCCCACCACAAACGGGATCTCACGGCGACCCGCGCCATCATTGCGCGCAAATGCCCGGAGTATCTGCCCGCCTATGATATGTATATGTCCAAGACCCACGGCCACCACTTCAACATGTTCGTCATGAAAAAGGAGCTGCTGCAGCATTACTGCACATGGCTGTTCGACATCCTGTTTGATCTTGAGCGGGAGCTGGACATGACCGGCTACACGGTGAATGACCGCCGTGTGTTCGGCTTTGTGAGCGAGCGCCTGCTGGATGCCTGGCTCATTACCAACAACATCAGCTTTGAGGAACTGGATATCGTCTATATGGAGCATCAGAACTGGCTGCACAAGGGTACGGCCTTCCTCAAGCGCAAATTTTTCCCGAAAAAAGATGATTGATGCAAGAGATGTCACGGCGGTGGTCGTGACCTACAACCGCCTGCCGCTGCTGCGCCGGTGTCTGGCCGCTTTGCAGGCCCAAACTGCGCAGGGGCTGCGGGTGCTGGTGGTGGACAATGCCTCCGCCGATGGCACGGCGGAGTATCTGAAAACGCTCGCCATGCCGGGTCTTGTCTGCCGTATCCTCACAGAAAATCTCGGCGGTGCAGGCGGCTTTGCCTACGGCATGCAGGCTGCGGCGGAGCTGGGCTGCAAGGCAGTCTGGCTTATGGACGATGACACTCTCCCCGAGCCTCAGGCGCTGGAAGCACTGCTGGCAGCTGATGCAGCTATGGACGGGGCATACGGCTGGTTGTCAAGCCGGGCTTTGGCCCCGGATGGCAGCGACCAGCCGATGAACCTGCAGCGCAAAACGATGTACCGCGACATAGACGGCTTTGACGGAAAAGAGATCCCGGCTGTGATGGCCAGCTTTGTGTCGCTGTTTTTGCGCATGGATACCGTGCGGCAGTTCGGTCTGCCCATCGCGGAGTTTTTTATCTGGTCGGATGACTGGGAATATACCCGCCGTATCTCGCGCTGCAAGCCCTGCCGTGTTATTCCGGCCAGCCGGGTCGTGCATGCCATGCAGAACCCGGGCATTGTAAACATTGCCCGCGATGTACCGGAGCGCTGGGCGCGCTACCGCTATTTTTACCGCAACGATGTCGTGCTGTACCGCCGCGAGGGGGCTGCAGGGTGGCTGTGGCTGCTGGCAAAGGACGCATGGCATACCGTGCAGGTGCTGCGCGACAGCCGGGGCCGCCGCGCCGAGCGCATCGGCATTATCTGGAAAGGCTTTGCTGCGGGGGTGAAATTCCGCCCGCAGACACCCTATCTGCCATGAATCTGACTGAATCGATTTGCCGCAGGGCTGCCCGCGCAGATGCGGTGGCGTTTGATGTGTTTGATACTCTCATCAAGCGGGACACAGCAACCCCTACGGAGCTGTTCCGTATGCGGGGAGAGGCTTTCTATACAGCCCGCATCGAGGCCGAGCGCGAAGCGCGCGCAGCTAAGGGCGGGGAGGTGACGCTGGCGGAGATATACGCCCGGCCCTGTCTTGCGGGCTATGACCCGGCACAGGAGTGTGCCGCCGAGTTGGCCGCCTGCGTGCCGTACCGACCGGTGCTGGATGCAGTGCAGCAACTGCGTCGGCAGGGCAAAAAGCTCTACTATATTTCAGACATGTACCTGCCGCAGGCGCAGATCGATGCGATGCTGCGCCGCTGCGGCTACCCCGCCTTTGACGGCGGTCTTGTGTCCAGCACCTATGGTGTGCAGAAGCGAAGCGGAAAGCTGTTCCGGCAGTTTCTGCATGAAACAGAGCTGGACGCAAGACGGGTGCTGTTTATCGGGGACAGCTGGCGGGCGGATGTGGCCGGTGCGGCGCTGGCCGGTATTCCGGCCTGGCATCTGCCGATGCCGCCGCAGCCTGCGGATGCCGTAGCAGCCTTTGTGGAAAACCGCCTGCCCGCGCTGCAGCCGGGCGGGCAGGCACTGGGCTTTTCAGTGCTGGGGCCGCTTGCCGTGGCATTTTGCAAATGGCTGCATGACCGGCGGGCCGCACGCCCGGCCGCAGGGCTTTATTTCCTCGCGCGGGATATGTATCTGATGCGGGAGGTCTACGGCCTGCTTTACCCCGAGGAAAAGACAGAGTATCTGCAGGTTTCCCGCCGCAGTCTGGCCCCGGCGTTTCTGGCGGCGGGTGAGTATGCGTGCGTGCTGGCGGCACTGCCGCGCCAACGGCTGACCGGCGCGCAGCTTGCCGCGTACTGCGGCACTGTCTGCCCGGAAGGTGAGGCAGAAAGCGTTTTCGACCTCAAGACGCCGGACACAAAAGCACTGTATGCGTTTTTGGCAAAGCTGCCGCGCCCCGAAACGGCCGATGCAGTCACGGGTTACCTGCAGAGCAGGCCGCTGCGGACGGGGGATATCCTTGTGGACATCGGCAGCGGCGGCACGACCCAGCTGCTGCTGGAAAAACTGCTTGGGACGGAGCTGCATGGGATGCAGCTTTCGGCGGATGACCGGCTGCGCAGCCGGTTCAGCGCGGCGCGCACCGAGGTGTTTCTCTTTGACGGTGCCCCGGCACCGCGCATCTACTGGGCAGGGCAGCCCCTTCTGGAACGCCTGCTCTCGCAGGATGTCGGGGCGACCCTCAGCTACACGAAAACGCCTGCGGGCTTTCGCGTGAATACCGCCGCCCAGTCGGCCGAGCCGTTAGTAGCCGAGTTGCAGCGCAGTGTGCTGTATTTTGCGCAAGAATGGCAGAAAAGCGTGCTGAACGGGCAGACAATAGAGCCGCAGCACGCAATCGCCCCGTTTTTGCGATTGGTGGAAAGCCCCACTGCTTTACAGGCAAAGCTGCTCGGGGACTTGACCGTTGAGGACGGCGGCATCTATCCGCTGGCAGCACCCCGCAGTATGGGGTATTACCTGACCCACCCTGCAGCCGCCGGGCGCGACCTTGGCACAGCGCGGTGGAAGATCGGCTTTTTAAAGCGGCTGGCTCCGTTGCCGCTGCCCTACGGGAAAATCTATCAGAAGCTCAAAAAATAACTGCGAAGGGAGAGCGGTGTCATGGCAAAACTCAGTGTGATCGTCCCGGCGTACAACGCCGAGACGACGCTGCGCACCGCAGTCGAGTCGATCCTTTCGCAGCAGGTGCCGGGGCTGGAAATCATCATCGTCAACGATGGCTCCACGGATGCAACGGACAAAATATGCCATGCGCTGGCCAGCCAAAACCAGTGCATCCATGTCATAACCCAAAAAAACGCCGGGATCTGTGCGGCCCGCAACCACGGGCTGGAGGCAGCGAGCGGAGAGTTTCTGACCTTCTGCGATGATGATGACCTGCTCTGGCAGGGGGCGCTCAAGCTGCTGCTGCAGACGGCGGAGGATACCCATGCGGACATCGTGCGCGGCGGCTATGAGCTGCTGCGCCAGCGCCCTGACGGGACAATGGTCCAGCAGCCGCATCCTGCCGGGCAGGCCTGCACAATCGAGCTTGGCAGCGGCGGCTACGGAGCCTTTTTGACAAACAGCGGCCCGCAGTTTGTCTGGAACGCCCTCTACCGCCGCACCGCGCTGCTGGGGCTGCGCTTCAATGAGCGATGCAGCTTCGGGCTGGAGGATTTCGTTTTCAATGCCGCCGCCTACCGGCGCATCAGCAAAGCAGTCTATATCCCGCAGGTGGTTTACCGCCATTTTGAGGGCACGCAAAGCACCTCCTGCGCGCGGTCAGCCCAGGCGCTGCTGGGGCGCATCCGGGCGCTGGAACCATGGATGGAGGCGGAATTTCACGCTGCCCAGCGCTGGTGTGACGCCGATGAGCTGCAGGCCGTCTGGAAGGATCGCCGCGCTCAGGCAGTCACATTTTTGATGCACCAGCTGCGGGACGCCCATGCCCCCGGCGCCATTCGCCGCCGCGCCTGGCAGACGCTGCGGCAGGTGCTGGGCCCGTATCCCGGCGGGATGGTTGACATTTTACACGATGCAGGGCACAATAAAAAACAGACCGTGGCACTGCTTTTATACCAGATGCGGCTGCAGAGACTGTATGATCTGCTGCCGGTCAGAGAGGAACAGCTATGAAAACGATTCTTGTTACCGGCGCGGCGGGGTATATCGGCCGTCATGTTGTAAAGAATGCCCTTGACCGCGGCTATCGTGTCATTGCGGCGGATTTCAACTTCAAGGGCGTGGATGAGCGTGCAGAATTCTGTGATGAACCGCTGTTCAGCGGGGATCCTGATCTGTACAGGAAGCTGGGCAGCCCGGACATCTGCATCCATCTGGCGTGGCGCGACGGCTTCCGCCACAATTCTGCTGCCCACATGAAGGATCTGTCCAGCCATGTGACCTTTCTCAACACGCTGGTGGAGGGCGGTCTGCAGGGGTTGAGCGTTATGGGCACGATGCACGAGGTCGGCTACTGGGAGGGTGCCATCAACGAAAGCACCCCCTGCAAGCCGCAGAGCCAGTACGGCATTGCGAAAAACGCCCTGCGCCAGAGCCTGATGCTCAGTCTTGCGGATTCCCCCTGCAGGCTGCACTGGCTGCGTGCGTACTATATCACGGGGGATGAGGCCCATGGCAGCTCGATCTTTGCCAAAATCACGCAGGCAGAGCAGGACGGCAAGGCAACCTTCCCGTTCACGAGCGGCAGCAATCTTTACGACTTTATTGATGTGGATGAGCTTGCCAACATGATCGTGGCTGCCAGCGTGCAGGACCGGATCAACGGCATCATCAATGTATGCACCGGCAAGCCCATGAGCCTGGCAGACCGTGTGGAAAAATTCCTGCGGGACAAAAACTATAAGATCAGGCTCGACTACGGCGCATTCCCGGACCGCCCCTACGACAGCCCGGGCACCTGGGGTGACCCGACAAAGATCAACCGGATTCTGGCCATGGATAAAAAGGAACAGCAATGAAACGATTAGGCATCTTTTTCTTCTACGAAAAAAACGGCGATGTGGATGATTTCATCACCTACTATCTCGCAGATCTGCATAAGAACCTGACCGAGCTGGTCGTTGTCTGCAACGGCAAGCTCAGCGCGCAGGGACGCGCCGCTTTTGAGCAGTTCACCGATACGATCATCGTGCGGGAAAACAAGGGGCTCGATGTATGGGCCTACAAGACGGCGCTTGACTTCTACGGCTGGAAGAAGCTGTCGGAATATGACGAGATCGTCATGACGAACTCGACCCTTATGGGCCCCGTGCGCCCGCTGCGGGAGATGTTCGAGGCCATGTGGGAAAATCAGGATCTGGATTTCTGGGGCCTTTCCGTACACCACGGCGCAAAGTCGAACCCCTTCAAGGGCAAGCATCTTTACAACTATCTGCCGGTGCATATCCAGTCCCATTTCATTGTCTATCGCAAGCGCTTTGTGCAGAATCCGGAGCTGCAGGCCTATTGGGATACGATGCCGATGATCGAAAGCTACACCGACTCGGTGCAGCGGTATGAGGCTGTGTTCACCAAGCAGTTCGGGGACAAGGGCTTTAAGTGGGATGTCTATGTCAAGACCGATGACCTGAAGGAGTTTACCGACTACCCGCTGCTGGTCTGCCCGACGCTGCTGCTGCGCGAAAAAAAATGCCCGCTTTTCAAGCGCCGCAGCTTTATGCATGAGCTGGAGGCCTACCTCAACGATACCGCGGGTGAGCCGGTGCAGGAGCTGTATGACTATCTGCGCGATGAGACGGACTACCCGCTGGAGCTGATCTGGAAGAATATGATCCGGACGATGCACCCCCACGACTTCACACGGAATCTGGCGCTGACCCGCATCATTGAACCGACCGTGCAGGATGCCGCTGCGGCACAGAGCCTTTGCCAAAACCGCCGCATCGCGCTGGCCATGCATCTGTACTTTATGGATATGCTCGGCCAGAGCAGGGCCTTTGCCGCCAAATTCCCGCCACAGACCGATGTCTTTATCACAACGAGCAGCGCCGATAAAAAGCCGCAGATCGAGGCGGCCTTTGCCGGCCTGCTGGTACACAGCGTTACCGTGACTGTGGTGGAGAATCAGGGCCGCGATGTGGCGGCCTTCCTCTGCGATCTGGCCCCGCAGCTGCGGGAATATGATTACGCCTGCTTTATGCATGATAAAAAAGCCGTCCAGACAAAGCCCGGCAGCGTGGGTGCAGGCTTCGGCTATGTCTGCAATGAGAATGTCTGCAAAAATTCGGCGCATGTGCTGAATGTTCTGTGCGAGTTTGAGAAGGACCCTTACCTCGGTATCCTTTGCCCGCCGTACCCGACCCACGGACTGTATTTTATGAATATGTGCTCCGGCGGCTGGGGCCCGAACTTTGAAAATACGAAGAAGCTGATGAAGGATCTGGGGCTGGATGTACCCATCTCGGGTGAAAAATCGCCCATTGCGCCCTACGGCAGTGTGTTCTGGTTCCGCCCGCGTGCGCTCGCACCGCTGTTCGACCACGGTTGGAAGCATACGGACTTCCCGCCGGAGCCGCTGCCGCAGGACGGTACGATCAGCCATGCCATCGAGCGCATCTACCCGTTTGTGGCCCAGAGCGCAGGCTACTACCCGGCCGTTGTCATGAGCAAAAGCTACGCCGTCACCCACAACGATACGATGCAGGCCTACGCATCCGCCATGATCCGCCCGCTGGCCCGCGTCTTTGACTGCACGACCTTCTATGGGGCGTCCAGCTCGGCGGTAGGGTTTGCCTACAAGCGCCACCATCTGTTCAGCCACTACGGCCCGTATTCTGACAGCAAGCGCCGCCATGCCCGGAACTGGCTGCGGGACAATCTGCCCGGCGGCTCCTACCGGGTCATCATCAATACAAAGCGCGCGATTTTCGGCCCGCATGAGGGCCCTTATGAGGATTGATCTGCCATGAAACGACTGGTCATCTACTTCCATTATGACCCGGCGGGCTGTATTGACACTGCCTGCCGCATTGCCGTGCAGGCAGTGCAGAAATACGGCAAGGTCATCTTTGTCACAAACGGTGCGCTGGCCCCGGCGGACCGGGTGTGGGTGCGCCAGTCCGGCGCGGGCTGCATAGAGCGGGAAAACACCGGCTTTGATGTGGGGGCTTACCGGGAGGCACTGCTCACCATCGGCCGGAAGGCACTGGCGGAATATGAGGAGATCATCCTCATGAACTACACGCTGGCAGGCCCGGTCTGTGAGCTGCAGCCGATGTTTGAGGCAATGCAGGCACGCCCGGCGCTGGACTTCTGGGGCCTGACCCGCCACTATGCAATGAAAAGCCCGCGGTTCGGCGGGAATGTGCCGGAGCATATCCAGTCCCATTTCCTCGCGCTGCGGCCCCGGCTTTTCACTAGTGATGATTTCTGGCGCTACTGGCAGGAAATGCCCCTGCCAAAGAGCTACGAGGAGTCCGTCATCCGCCATGAAACGCGGTTCACGCCTTATTTTGCCGCTAAGGGGTATACATGGGATACCTATGTGCAGACGGAGGATATGAGGGACGTCTTTGTCAACCCGATCATGGCCTGCCCACGGGAGCTGCTGGAAAAGCGCGGCTGTCCGTTCTTCAAGCGGCGCAGTCTGTTCACGCCCTACGGGGATGAGCTGCGCCGCACAGACGGCATGGCGGCGCGGGAGCTGTGCGGCTATCTCCATGAGGAAACCAGTTTCCCGCTGGATCTTCTGCTGGTGTCGCTGCTTAAGACCCAGCCGCTGGCGGCGCTGTCCAAAAACCTGCACTGGCGCTATGTCGTTGGGATGCCCACCCAAACGCAGGCTGACCCGGCTGTGCTGGGGCTGCGGCTGATCCACTATGCGCTGCCAAAGACAGACCCGGTAACCGACTGGTATACCCGGCAGGCAGCCGCACAGGCGGATGCGCTGATGGAGCAGGCTGCCATCTGGTTTGAAAAGCAGCCGCTGCTCGGCATCCTCAGCCCCTCTGTGCCGCTGTATGCGGGCTGTGCTGCGGCGCAGCGCCGCCAATGGCTGGCTGAGAAAGAAAGCCTGCAAAGTCAGGCGAAGGTCCCTGTCGGCGAGGAGCTTCTGCCTGCACCCAACTGCGGCTGGATGCTGGTGCGGGAGTCTGCTTTCCCGCAGGGCATTCCGGACTGCAAAAACCAGCATGACGCCTGGCGACTGGCCCTGATCGCACAAGCAAACGGTGCATACGCCGCCAGCTTTGAAACAGCGGCTCAGGCTGTGGCGCGTGCTGACATTCTCAATGCGTATGAAACAGCGGCTGCACAGCCGGCCGCTGTGGCAAAGCAGCTTGGGCGTCTGATCAAGCATCGGCTGCAAACAAAGTAAAAGGGGAGAACACCCATCAAAAAGCAACGCCTTTTTTATCTGGATCTGGTCCGTGCCGTGGCGCTGGGCTGCATCCTGACCGTGCATTTCAATGCCACGGTCACGGGGTATTTCACCCTGCCGCATAAGCTGTTTACCAGCACGCTGCCGCTGGGCATCTATCTGGGGGATTTCGGCTCCACGCTGTTCTTTATCGTGTCGGGCGCTTCGCTGGCGCTGACGGTCCCGGAAAATCAAAGCCCCGCGCAGTTCTACAAAAAGCGTGCCGGGGCGGTCTACCCGCTCTTTTGGCTGGCATGGTTCGTTGTGTTCAGCTGGAGGTTTGTGACAAGGCCGGGCAGCTTTGCCGGGGCAAAGACGATCACGCTGGTGCTGACCTTCCTTGGGCTGGATAACTTTGCCGTGGCAGCGGGCTGGGTCGGTATGGATTTTGCCTGCGTGGGAGAGTGGTTCCTCGGCAGCATCCTGTTTTTGTATCTGCTGTTCCCGCTGCTGCAGCGGGCGCTGCGCAGAAATATCTGGCTGACCTGGGGCGTCACCCTTGCGGTGTGTATTCCGATCCATCTGCTGGGTTGGGATGCGCGTCTGGTCGCGGTGCATATCCCGGAATTTCTTTTCGGCATGACCTTTCTGATTATGCCGAAGCGTGCGCAGTACATCCTGCCTGCGGCGCTGCTGGCAGGTGCTGCTGCCGCCCGCAGCCTTGACGGCAAGATCACCTGCGCACTCGCCGGTGCGGCTGTTTTTATCCTGCTGGCGCTGGCGGCCCCGCTGCTGGACCGCCCGTGGCCGCGTGTGCTGGGCGCGCGGCTGGCAAAAATCTCCTACGCGGTGTTTCTTGTGCATCATGTCCTGATTCAGGATATGGCCGCCCATTTTGATCTGGCGGCGCTGTCCCGCCGGGATACGGCGTTTTTGTATGTGGTCTATCTGGCCGCTGCGTTTGCGGCGGCGGAGGCCCTGCTCTGGCTGCAGAAGACCCTGCGCAGAGCGTTTGTCGCCCTGCGCCCTGTTTGATACTGTGTCTACCCGCTGTTTTGTGAAAAACAGCGGGTATTTTTTTGCTTGTGTTCGCACGCGGCCTCTGTACAAAAACGGGCAATTACGGTATAATAAAACATAATGCTAAAAGAAAAGAGGCGTTCCACTGTGTCTGAGTTCTCCGTTTCCCTGGCAAAGCTGGCTGAGGAAGCCAACCTGACGATCGCCTACACCCCCTGTGAGCTGGAAAAGATCCAGGTCACGGCAACGGAGGTGTACCGCCCGGGCATCCTGCTGGCCGGTTACTATGAAAATTTCGACAGCAAGCGCATCCAGATCATCGGCCTGACCGAGATGTCCTATCTGGATGAATTGACCACCACCCTGCGCAACACCCATCTGGAAAAGCTCTTCTCCTTCCAGCCGCCCGCCGTGGTGCTGAGCCGCGGCATGCAGCCGCTGTCTGAGATGATGCAGTACGGCAAAAAGTACGGTGTGCCGATTCTGATGTCTACCGAGATGACCTCCGCCCTGATGGGCCAGCTTATCACGACGCTGAACACCGAGCTGGCACCCCGCATCACCCGCCACGGTGTACTGGTGGAGGTCTACGGCGAGGGCATCCTGATCCTCGGTGATTCCGGCGTCGGCAAGAGTGAGACCGCCATTGAGCTGGTCAAGCGCGGCCACCGTCTGATTGCCGACGATGCTGTTGAGCTGCGCAGGGTCTCCTACCGCAAGATCCTCGGCACGGCGCCCGCCAACATCCGCCACTTTATTGAGCTGCGCGGCATCGGCATCATCAATGTTGCCCGCGTGTTCGGCATCGGCTCGGTGCGCTCCAGTGTGGAGGTTGAGATGGTCGTCCAGCTTGAGCCGTGGGATCGCACGAAGAACTACGACCGCACGGGCCTTGAGACAGAGTATTATGACATTCTCGGCGTTAAGGTGCCCAGTATGCTGATCCCCGTTATGCCGGGCCGTAATCTGGCGGTCATTCTGGAAACGGCAGCCATCAACAACCGCCAGAAGGAGATGGGCTACAACGCTGCCAAGGAGCTGCTGACCCAGTTGGGCCTGCAGGACGATATTACAAAGTAAAAAGAGGTTTTTTCATTCCATGCAGATGATCGCAGACCTGCACACCCACACGCTGTGCGCCACCCACGCCTACAACACCTTTACGGAGATGGCCGCTGCCGCCAAGGCGCTGGGCTATTGCGCCCTTGCCGTGACAGATCACGCCCCCGCGATGCCCGATGCACCGCATGCATGGCATTTCGGAAACTGGAGCGCCATGCCCCGCACCATAGACGGTGTGGCGATCCTCTACGGCGCCGAGGCCAATGTCATGGATACCAAGGGCGGGCTGGATCTTTCGCAGAGCCAGCTCAAAGCGCAGGACTGGGTCGTGGCGTCCATCCACAGTGCCTGTGTGCCGGGGCTTCTGACCCGGAGGGAGGCGAATCGTCTTTGGCTGGCTGTGGCCGAAAACCCTTATGTGGACTGCATCGGCCATTCCGAGCAGGAAAACTACCGCTATGACTACGACCTTGTCACCAGAGCGTTTGCTAAAAACCACAAGGTCGTGGAGCTCAACGGCAACTCATTCAATGTCCGCAAGGACGGTATCCCCAATATGCGGGCGCTGCTGGCTGCATGCCTTGCCAACGGCTGCCGCATTGCTGTGGACAGCGATGCCCACAGCACATACCAGCTGCAGCACGGCCTGTGTGCCCTGTATGCCATGCTGGAGGAAATGCAATTCCCGCAGGAGCTGATCGTGAACGCAACGCGGGAAAATCTGGTACGCGAATTACAACTGCACGGCAAGCCCTGTGCAGAAGAAGTAGGAGGAATTTTGTTATGAGCAAGTATACGATTGGTATTGATCTGGGCGGCACCACGATGACCGCCGGTCTGGTCAACGAAAAGTTTGAGGTCGTCGGCAAGGTGACTTGGGCTACCCGTCTGCCCCGCCCGGCGCAGGATCTTGAGAAGGCTCTGGCGGAGCTGTGCCGCACTGTGGCGCGCGAAAACAAGGTGGACTTTGCGGACATCCGCTATGTCGGCATCGGCACCCCGGGCAGCGTGAACTTCACCACCGGCTTTGTCGGCTTCAATACGAACTTCGGGTACTATGACTGGAACCTTGGCCCGGATATGGAGAATCTGCTGGGCTGCAAGGTCTATGTGGAAAACGATGCCAACGCTGCCGCGTTCGGCGAGTACATTGCAGGCGGCGCCAAGGGCTATCGTGATGCCGTCATCATCACGCTCGGCACCGGCATCGGCAGCGGTATTATCCTGAACGGCAAGATCCTGCGCGGCTTCAATTTTGCCGCCGGTGAGATGGGCCACAATGTCATCGTCAAGGACGGCATCCAGTGTACCTGCGGCCGCAAGGGCTGCTGGGAGCGTTATGCCTCCGCCAGCGCCCTGACCCGCGAGACCAAGAAGGCCATGCAGGAAAACAAGAACACCATCATGTGGCAGATGACGCAGGACATCGACCATGTCAATGCCAAGCTGGCCTTTGACGCCGCTGCCAAGGGAGACGAGACCGCGCAGAAGGTCGTGGACAGCTGGATCGAGTATGTGGGCGTCGGCATTGCCAATGTCATCAACACCTTTGAGCCGGAGGTCATCTGCATCGGCGGCGGCGTTTCCAATCAGGGCGAGGTCCTGCTGGCACCTGTCCGCGCATATGCTGAGAATGAGACCCGCAACATCACCACCGGCAAGTTCCCGGCTATCTGTGCCTGCACGCTGCGCAATGATGCCGGCGTGATCGGTGCGGCTGCTCTGGAAAATTCTATTTAATGCAAGCAATTCTGACGGAGGACATCCATGCAGGAAAAGACGATCACAGCACTGTGCGATGCACTGACAAGGCAGCAGCTGCCCTTTGCGCAGGGGGAGCCGCTCGCGGCCCATACGACCTTTCGGATCGGCGGCCCGGCGGTGTTTTGGTGCGCGCCGCAGGATGCAGAGCAGCTGCGTGAAACGCTGCGCCTCTGCCGTGAAAACGGCGTGCGGGTCTACCTGCTGGGCAATGGCTCCAACACACTGTTTGATGATGCGGGCTTTGACGGCGCAGTAGTGGATATGCGCGGACTTTCTCAGATGGAATCTTCCGATGCAGGCACCGATGTGGTGCGCATTACCGCCGGGGCCGGCCAGACCTTGGGCCGCCTGTGCAGCAAGGCGCAGGCGCTCGGCCTGACCGGACTGGAGTTCGCCTGCGGCATCCCCGGCACGGTGGGCGGTGCCGTCTATATGAACGCCGGTGCCTACGGCGGGGAAATGAAGGATGTGCTGGAGAGTGTGACCTTTCTGGACGACACGCTTGAGCTGCGAGTGCTGCCGGCAAAGGATCTTGCCATGGGCTACCGCACCAGCGTGTTTGAACAGCACCCAGACTGGTGCATCCTGTCAGCAACAGTCGTGCTGCACCGCGGCAACGGTGCGGAGGTACTGGCCCGGATGCGGGAGCTTCTCGGCAAGCGCAGGGAAAAGCAGCCCCTTGAATGGCCCAGCGCCGGCAGCACCTTCAAGCGCCCGGCGGGTGCCTTTGCAGGTAAGCTGATCGAGGACTGCGGCCTTTGTGGCTTCACCGTGGGCGGTGCCCAGATCAGCGAAAAGCACTGCGGGTTTGTCATCAACCGCGGCGGTGCGACCTGCGCCGATGTGGTGGAGCTGACCGAGCAGGTCAGCCGTATCGTTAAGGAAAAGACCGGCTTCGTGCTGGAACGCGAGATCCGCGTGGTAAAATAAGAGAGCGGTGGGGAAGATGAATTTTCTGATCGTGACGGGGCTTTCCGGCGCGGGCAAGTCTATGGCTGTCAACGCGCTGGAGGACATCGGCTTTTTCTGCATTGACAACATCCCGGTGGCGCTGCTGCCGCGTATCGTGGACTTCGCCCTGCAGGGCGAAAACCAGCTCAGCCGTGTGGCGGTCGTCATGGATGTGCGCGGCGTGCGCAGCATTGAGCAGCTCAAGGAGGCTCTGGCAGATCTGGACGAGAAAAAGATCGACTATGATATCTTGTTCTTGGATGCAAATGACGCCGTGATCCAGCGCCGCTATAAAGAGACCCGCCGCCAGCACCCCATCACCATCAGCGAAAAGGTCCCCATCACCGAGGCAATCGCCCGGGAACGCAAGCTGCTGCAGCCGCTGCGGGACAAGGCAAAGTATGTGATCGATACCTCGCTGCTCTCGGCAGCGCAGAACCGTGAGCGCATCTGCGGACTGTTTCTGGACAAAGGGGAAAGCCCGATGGCGTTGACCGTGGTGTCGTTCGGCTTCAAGTACGGTCTGCCGCAGGAGGCCGACCTTGTGCTTGATGTGCGATGCCTGCCCAATCCCTTCTATGTGCCGGAGCTCAAGCATAAGACAGGCCTTGATCAGGAGGTCGTTGACTATGTGATGGCATCGACCGACTCACAGGAGCTTCTGCGCCGCTATGAGCACATGCTGGAGTTTGCACTGCCGCTGTATGTCAAGGAGGGCAAAAGCCAGCTGATGATTGCGGTGGGCTGCACCGGCGGCAAGCACCGCTCGATTACCTTTGCACGCAAGATCGCTGCGTTTTGCGAAAAGCTGGGCTACGCCCCCAGTGTGCAGCACCGCGATGTAAAACGAAGTCTATAATAAGGAGTACACCGACTTGAGCTTTTCTCAAGAAGTGAAAAACGAAATACTGCGCCGTAAAATTACAAAGCCCTGCTGTAACATGGCCGCCGCCTATGCGGTGGCCTGTTTTGGCAAATACTTTGATGACCGCGGTGTGGTCTTGCAGACCGAAAACGAGGGCGTGGCCGCCTTTGCGCAAAAGCTCTACCGCCGCTGCGGTGTGCAGAGCACTGTGCTGAGCAAGGAGCGCCCGACCGGCCCGGTATATGAGTTCAGCGTCAAGGAGCCTGCTGAGGTGGCAAAGATGCTGGCGCTGTTCGGCCATACCGGCAAGGAGCCTACGCTGCGCATCCGACCGGAAAATTTTAAATGTCAGAACTGTATGCAGGCGTTTATTGCCACGGCATTCCTCTGCTGCGGTACGATGACCGACCCGGAAAAAAGCTATAATCTGGAATTTCTCTCGACCCGGCATTATCTGTCCCAGCAGCTGGAGGCTATGCTGGCCGAGCATGATTTCCACCCCCACCGTGCACTGCGCAAGGGCGCCAATACCATCTACATCAGAGTGGCAGATCATATCGAGGATCTGCTCACCTTCATGGGGGCGGGCGGCGCGGCCATGCGCATCATGGACCAGCGCCTTTACAATGAGATGCGCAATAAGACGAACCGGCTGTCCAACTGTGAAACGGCGAACCTCGGTAAAAGTGTACAGGCCGCCGTGCAGGTGCAGCTGGCTATTGAAAAGCTGCAGGCTGCGGGGGCTATGAACACCCTGCCGGAAAATCTGCGCCTGACGGCCAAGCTGCGGATGCAGTACCCGGACCTGCCGCTGGCTAAGCTGGCGCAGAAGTTTGACCCGCCCGTCAGCAAAGCCGGGCTTTCCCACCGGATGAAGAAGATCCAGGAGGCTGCTGCCCGCCTGGATGCCGCCGCGCCCAATGAAAAGGAAACGACCCATGTCTGAAAACACCCCGAGACAATTTACCCACCTGCATGTGCATACCGAGTACAGCCTGCTGGACGGTGCCTGCCGCATTGACCGGATGTTTGACCGGCTCAAGGAGATGGGGCAGACGGCCTGTGCCATCACCGACCACGGTGTTATGTATGGCTGCGTTGCGTTTTTTGACGCTGCCAAGGCGGCGGGCATCAAGCCGATCATCGGCTGTGAGGTCTATGTCGCAACCCGTACCCGCTTTGATAAGGTAAACCGCATTGACGGCAACAGCCACCTGATCCTGCTGTGCAAGAACGAGACCGGCTACAAAAATCTGATCAAGATGGTGTCCGCAGGCTTTACCGAGGGCTTTTACTCCAAGCCGCGCATTGATAAGGAGTTGCTTGCGCAGCATCATGAGGGGCTTATCTGTCTGTCAGCCTGCCTTGCCGGCGAGATCCCCAGAGCGATTCTGGCAGGGGATTACGACCGTGCCAAGCAGACGGCGCTGTGGTATCGGGACCTTTTCGGCGAGGGCAACTACTACATTGAATTGCAGGACCACGGTCTGGAAGAGGATCGGGTCGTTCTGCCGCAGCTTATCCGCCTCGCACGGGAAACTGGTATCCCGATGGCGGCAACCAACGATGCCCACTATATCACGAAGGAGGACGCCAAGATGCAGAGCATCCTGCTCTGCATCCAGACCGGCAAGACCATCAACGATGTGGATCGGATGGAATTTCAGACCGATGAGTTCTATCTGAAAAGCACCGATGAGATGTACGAGCTGTTCTCGATGGTGCCGGAGGCCTGCGAAAACACAAATAAAATCGCAGAGCAGTGCAACTTTGCATTTACCTTCGGCGAGACAAAGCTGCCGTATTTCAGGGCCCCTGACGGCATGGAAAATCAGGCCTACTTTGAGAAGCTCTGTTGGGAAGGACTGGAACGCCGTTACCCCGGAAAGGTGACCGACGCACTGAAGGAACGCCTGACCTATGAGATCAATGTCGTCAAGACGATGGGGTACACGAACTATTACCTCATCGTCTACGATTTCATCAACTATGCCAAAAGCCACGACATACCCGTGGGGCCGGGGCGCGGCTCCGGTGCGGGCAGTCTGGCTGCCTACTGCGTTGGCATTACCGACATTGACCCCATCCGCTATAACCTGATTTTTGAACGCTTCCTGAATCCGGAGCGCGTCTCGATGCCCGACTTCGATGTTGACTTCTGCTACGAGCGCCGTCAGGAGGTCATCGACTATGTAAACGAAAAATACGGCCGCGACCATGTAGCCCAGATCGTGACCTTTGGTACGATGGCCGCCCGCGCTGCGGTGCGCGATGTGGGCCGTGTTATGGGCATGGGCTATCAGGATGTGGATCGGGTGGCAAAGCTGATCCCGACGGATCTGAAAATGACGCTGAAAAAGGCGCTTGAGGTCAGCCCGGACCTGAAGGCGCTTTATGACGCTGACACGCAGGTCCATGACCTGATCGACACCTCGCTGAAGGTAGAGGGGATGCCGCGCCATGCGTCTACCCATGCGGCCGGTGTTGTCATTACCCGTGACCCTGCCACCGAATATGTGCCGCTTTCGACCAATGACGGTCTGCCTGTCACCCAGTTCAATATGGTGGAGATCGAGCGGCTGGGCCTTTTGAAGATGGACTTTCTGGGACTGCGTACCTTGACGGTTATCCACGATACCGAGACGGCTGTGCGCCGCAAGGACCCGGATTTCCGCGTGGCAGGCATCGACTACGATGACCCTGACACCTATGCGATGCTTGCCAAGGGCGAGACAGAGGGCATCTTCCAGCTTGAATCCACCGGCATGACGCAGGTGCTGACCGGTATGCGGCCGAAAAATCTGGAGGATATCATCGCCCTGATCTCGCTGTATCGGCCGGGACCGATGGACTCCATCCCGACCTATCTGCGCAACCGCAAGGACCCCTCCAAGGTGTCCTACAAGACGCCCCAGATGGCCCATATTGTCGATGTCACAAACGGTGTTGTGATCTATCAGGAGCAGGTCATGCAGATCTGCCGCGAGCTGGCCGGCTTCAGCTTCGGGCAGGCTGATAATGTGCGCCGCGCCATGAGCAAGAAAAAGCTCAAGGTTATGGAGGCCGAGCGGGAGCATTTTGTGCACGGCTGCAAGGAGCCCGGCAAAGAATGTGCAGGCTGCGTTGCCAACGGTGTGCCGGAAAATGTGGCAAATCAGATCTATGATGATATGATCAGCTTTGCGTCCTACGCCTTCAACAAATCCCACGCTGCCTGCTATGCCTATGTAGCGTTCCAGACGGCATACCTGAAATGCCATTATCCCCATGAGTTTATGGCGGCTCTGCTGACCAGCGTGCTGGATAACACCTCCAAGGTCATTGAATACACCACCGAATGTCAGCGTTTGGGCATCAAGGTACAGCAGCCGGATATCAATATCTCCCGCGGCGGCTTTACGGCGGACGGCAATCTGATCCGCTTTGGCCTGAACGCAGTCAAGAGCGTAGGCCGCGGCCTGATCGATGCCGTTATCAAAGAACGCGCGCAGCGGCCCTACCGCAGCCTGTACGACTTCTGCAAGCGGCTGCACGGCTCGGAGCTGAACCGCCGCGCCTTGGAAAATCTTATCAAGGCGGGTGCCTTTGATGCACTGGAGCCGACCCGGCGCGGTATGCTGGAAAGCGTGGAGGGCATCCTGAAAAGTGTGGAGACAGATGCCCGCCAGAATCTGGATGGGCAGATGGATCTGTTCGGCCTGATGAGCGGCGGCAATGAAAAGCCTGCCGATGATTATAAGGTGCCGGAACTGCCGGAATACGCCGCCTCTGAATTGCTGAAGATGGAAAAAGAGGTGTCCGGTCTGTACCTGTCCGGCCACCCGCTGGACGCCTACCGCAGTCAGATCGCTCAGGTGTCCACCTGTACGATCGCCCAGCTGCTGGGGGAGGATGCAAAGCAGTTCGACAACCAGAATGTCACACTGGTCTGCACCATCGTAAGGAACAAGATCATGACCACGAAATCCAACACGCTGATGGCATTTACGACCGTGGAGGATCTGACCGGCAGTATGGAACTGCTTGTATTCCCGCGCATTTTGGCAGAATGCCGCGCCGCCCTGCAGGAAAATGCAGTTGTGGTGGCGAACGGCCGTGTCTCTGTCAAGGAGGACGAGGCGGCCCGCCTTATTGTGGAGGGCGTTCAGTCCATAGAGACCTATGACCCGGCACAGAGCTTCGGCCGCAACCGTGTGGAGCGCGTCAAGCGCGAGACGAGCGGGGGAGGGGCCGCCGGCTATTTCCTGACGGTGCCTGCGCGGGATTGCCCGCAGATGCATAAGGTGGAAAATCTGCTCTGCAACATTTTTGACGGGGGCACGGTAAAAGTTTATTTCCGCTTTCGGGATACGGGCAAGGCAATGCTGGCAAGGCACATGGCGGTGCGGGATGATCCGCTGCTGCGCGCAGAACTGGAGCGTATTTTGGGCAAGGACTGCGTAAAAATTCAAGATATTGAACAGTCTGCAAAATAAATCCATGTGTTTTGCGCGATTTATCCATAATTACCCGGGGCAAAGTGTGGTATAATGTGGGTAGTCACGAGTTTGTTAAAAAATTATTATAATGTGATGACCACGCCTGAATAAAACATGATGTTTCAGGCGGGTCCATAGTTCCCGAATAGGAGGGGCTCGCTTTATGGCTAAGGAAATCAAAACGATCGGTGTTCTCACCAGTGGCGGTGACGCACCCGGCATGAACGCTGCAGTGCGTGCGATTGTCCGTGCAGGCATCAGCAAGGGATACCGCATGATGGGTATCCAGCGTGGTTATAACGGCCTGATCAACGGCGAAGTGTATGAGATGAATGTGCGCAGCGTGTCTGAGATCATCCACCGCGGCGGCACGATCCTGTACACGGCGCGCTGCCTTGAATTCAAAACGAAGGAAGGTCAGGCGAAGGGTCTTGCTCGCTGCAAGGAGCTGGGCATTGACGCATTGGTTGTCATTGGCGGTGACGGCTCCTTCATGGGCGCCCGTGCGCTGGCAAATCAGGGAATTCCCTGCATCGGCCTGCCCGGCACCATTGACAATGATATTGCCTGCAGTGAGTATACCATCGGCTACGACACGGCTATGAATACCGCTGTTGAGGCCATTGATAAGCTGCGTGATACCACCCAGAGCCATGACCGCTGCAGTGTGGTCGAGGTCATGGGCCATCACGCGGGTTATATCGCCCTGAATGTCGGTATTGCGACCGGCGCTGTGGCGGTTCTGCTGCCGGAGATCCCGTTCGATTTTGAGCGCGACATCCTTGACCGCATGCGCCAGACGCAGGTCACCGGCAAAAAGCACTTCATCATCATTGTCTCTGAGGGCGTTATTGATGCCAACGAGCTGGCAAACCAGATTCAGGCGGCTACCGGCGTTGACTCCCGTGCTACGGTTCTGGGCCATATTCAGCGCGGCGGTTCTCCGACGGTCCGCGATCGTGTGAATGCGTCCCTGATGGGCTATCACGCCATCGACCTGCTGGACAAGGGCATCTACAACCGTGTGGTTGCTGTTTCCGGTGACAAGATCGTTGACTATGATGTCAATGTTGCGCTGTCCATGCACAAGACCATCGACCGTGACATGATTGAGATCGCCAACACGATTTCCATCTGACGAATCTTTACAGAGCCGTACTCCGAATAGAGTACGGCTCTGTTTTTATAAAAGCAGAAAAATTGGCGGGCAAAATTAAAGGCAAATTAAAAAAGTTTTTTGCAAAAACCTGTTGACAATCCATGGCAGCTTTGCTATAATAACAACCGTTGTCAGGAGCAAACGGCACTGACGGCGGCCAGCATGGGGGATTAGCTCAGCTGGGAGAGCGCTTGCATGGCATGCAAGAGGTCACCGGTTCGATCCCGGTATTCTCCACCACAACGACCCGACAGAGATTTCTGTCGGGTCGTTTTTGTTTATTTCGCGCGGCAGGCAAAAAAGCCATCGCCCTTGTCGCAGGCGGCATAGAACACCTCGTTGCGCTGTCCGATGCCTTCTGCGTGAAGGCGGGCATCAAGCCATCGCTCATCGCGTCCGGCTGCCTGCAGATTGTCCTGCATAAGCTGCCCATCAATGATAAGGTCATACCATGCGCTGGCGGCGGCAGGGTGCAGCTGCATATCCTCCGGTGTCAGGGGACGGACGCGGCTTTTGGGCAAAAAGCTGATCTGCCCGTTGGTTTCCAGAATCGCGGTCTCGATCTCGTTGGGGTCAAAGTATCCGGCCACACGGGCCTGGCCGAGGAATTCATTCAGGTCGATGGCGCACCGCTGCAGGTTGGCTTTTAAAATCGTGCCGCCGTCCATCAGAATCAGGCTGCGCCCGCTCCAAAAACTGCGCATCCGGTTGCTTTTGCAGGCGCTGTAGTGGACGAACCATGTCACAACGCCGTATACGATCAGCGCGGAGAAGGGGCGCAGCCATTGCTCGATGTTCGTAGCAAGCTCCGCACCGATGGACCCCACCGTGACGGCATTCAGATAGTCGAACGGACTCATCTGGGCGATCTGCCGCTTGCCGCCCGCGCGGGTAAAAATGAACATGGCGGCCAAAGAGAGCAGGCTCGTCAGCACGACCTGCCCGATCTCTGTAAAAATGTCAGACATAAAAACACACCCTCCTGCGGGTAGCTTTTGCGCAGTTGCGCTTTTTTATACGGAAAACCGTTGACAAGACGGGCAAAACGGCATATAATAAGCCTGTAAAAGGAAAAATAGCGATGAAAGGGCCAATGCCGCCTCTCCGCTTCTTAGAGAGAAAACCGCACGGTGCAAGGTTTTCAGCGTGAGTACGGCAGAGCCACCCCGGAGCTTTCGGCGTAGAGCTGAGCGTACCTGCGGCGTTAACGCAGACACAAAGCGGCGGTGCGCAGTGCGTATCGCAAACTGGGTGGTACCACGGAAGCATAACAGCCTTCGTCCCTGCAGTGGGGCGTGGGCTGTATTTTTTTGTGGCGGCGCGATCGCAATTTTATGGATGGGAGAACAATACCTATGCAATGGACCGGATTGAACGAACTGCGTGATAAGTACCTGCACTATTTTGAGACGAAGGATCATCTGCGCCTGGGCAGCTTCCCGCTGGTGCCGAAGGATGACCCCAGCCTGCTGCTGATCAACAGCGGCATGGCCCCCATGAAAAAGTGGTTCCTTGGTCAGGAGGAGCCGCCGCGCCATCGCGTGACTACCTGCCAGAAGTGCATCCGCACCCCGGATATTGAGCGTGTCGGCATCACGGCCCGCCATGGCTGCTTCTTTGAGATGCTGGGCAACTTCAGCTTCCAGGACTACTTCAAGAAGGAAGTTATTCCTTGGGCATGGGAGTTCCTGACCAAGGAGCTGGAGATCCCCGCTGACCGCCTGTATATTTCCGTGTATCAGGAGGATGACGAGGCTTACGACATCTGGACGAAGCAGGTCGGCATCCCCGAGGATCACATGGTCCGTCTGGGCAAGGAGGATAACTTCTGGGAGCATGGCTCCGGCCCCTGCGGCCCTTGCTCGGAGATTTACTTTGACCGCGGCCTGAAGTACGGCTGCGGCAAGCCCACCTGTGGTGTCGGCTGTGACTGCGACCGCTTCATGGAGATCTGGAACCTTGTGTTCAGCCAGTACGATGCTGACGGCAAGGGCAACTATGAGCTGCTGGCCAGACCCAACATTGATACCGGCATGGGTCTGGAGCGTCTGGCCGTTGTCATGCAGGATGTCAACAACCTGTTTGAGGTCGATACCGTTGCCACTGTTCTGCACCATGTGGAGCGCATTGCAGGCAAGAAGTACGGCGAGGACGAGAAGGATGACATTTCCATCCGCGTTATCACCGACCACATCCGCGCCACGGTCTTTATGGCATCCGATGGCATCCTGCCCTCCAACGAGGGCCGCGGCTATGTTATGCGCCGTCTGCTGCGCCGCGCTGCACGCCATGGCCGTATGCTGGGCATCGACCGCCCGTTCCTGACCGAGCTGGTAGACACGGTTATCGAATCCAGCGAGGCAGGCTACCCCGAGCTGCGCGAGCATGAGTCCTATATCAAGAAGGTCATCGGTACCGAGGAGCAGCGTTTCGGCCGTACCATTGATGCCGGTCTGAGCATTCTGAACGGCATGATGGGCCGCCTGAAGGAGGCGCATGAGAAGGTTCTGTCCGGCGTTGAGGCCTTCAAGCTGAATGACACCTTCGGCTTCCCCCTCGATCTGACCCGTGAGATTGCTGCGGAGGCTGGTCTTGCAGTCGATGAGGCAGCCTTCCATATTGAGATGACCAAGCAGCGTGAGCGCGCCCGCGCCGAGCGTCTGGCAAAGGATATTTCCGGCTGGAGCGCCGACCTGTTCGGTGAGCTGACGGCGGAGCCTACCCGCTTTGACGGCTACGAGACGCTGAGCGAGAAGGCCAAGGTGCTGGCACTGTCCAACGGTGAGGAGCTTGTGGACGCTATTGCCACCGATGAAGCCGGCGAGGTCAAGGAGGGCGTGCTTGTCGTACTGGACAAGACCCCGTTCTATGCCGAGATGGGCGGTCAGGTCGCAGACCACGGCTACCTTGTCAGCGGTGATGCCAAGCTGAAGGTCACGCAGGTCAAAAAGACCCCGAAGGGCTACTTTGTCCATACCTGCGAGCTGCTGGACGGCACCATCCACGTTGAGGATGAGGTCACTGCCTCTGTGGACGAGAAGCGCCGCGCCGCTATCTGCCGCAACCATACGGCTACCCACCTGCTGCAGAAGGCTCTGCGCGAGGTTCTGGGCGAGCATGTCCATCAGGCCGGCAGCTATCAGGATGACCGCCTGACCCACTTTGACTTTACCCATTTCAGCGCTGTGACTCCCGCCGAGCTGGCCGAGGTCGAGCGCCGCGTGAATGAGAAAATCTACGAGGCCCTGCCTGTCACCGTGAAGAACCTGCCCATTGAGGAAGCCAAGAAGATGGGCGCTATGGCACTGTTCGGTGAGAAGTACGGCAATGTCGTCCGTGTTGTCGATGCAGGCGGCTGGAGCACGGAGTTCTGCGGCGGCACCCATGTGACCAACACCGCACAGATCGGCTGCTTCAAGATCCTGAGCGAGTCCAGCGTGGCCGCCGGTATCCGCCGTGTTGAGGCCACCACCGCCTTCGGTGTGCTCGACCTGCTGGATGACCGCACCGAGACGCTGGCCAAGACGGCGGTTGCCCTGAAGGCCAACAACCTCAAGGATGCTCCGGCCCGCGCTGAGGCTCTGGCCGCTGAGCTGAAGGAAACTGCGAAGCAGCTGGATATCCTCAAGGCACAGGTTGCTGCCTCCAAGATCGACGGTCTGTTTGAGGATGCCGCCGATGTGGACGGCGTGCGCATCGTCTCTGCCTATCTGACCGGTACCGGTGCCGATACCCTGCGCGATATGGTCGATAAGGTTCGCGACAAGGCTCCCAACGCCGTGACGGTTCTGATCGGCAGCGATGGTGCCAAGACGATGATGGCTGTCGGTGTTTCCAAGAATGCCATGGCCCGCGGCCTGAAGGCCGGCGCCCTCGTTAAGAAGATCGCTGCCATCGCAGGCGGCAACGGCGGCGGCAAGCCGGACTTTGCAATGGCCGGTATCCGCGATGCCTCCAAGATCGATGAGGCGCTGAACGCTGTGCCGGAGATCGTCAAGACCGAGATGAACCATTGATCTGGTTCTCATAAAATCCAATGCAAAGGAGGGATTCCGGATGGAGGATTGTCTGTTTTGTAAAATCGCCGCAGGCGAGATCCCCTCAAACAAATTGTATGAGGATGACACCCTGCTGGCCTTCTACGACATCGACCCGCAGGCCCCTGTGCATTTCCTTGTCATCCCGAAGCGCCACATTGCGTCTGCTGCGGCACTGACAGAGGATGATGCCGCCCTGCTGGGCCATATCTATGCCGTGATTGCGCAGCTTTGCCGCAAGCTGGGTGTGGATGAGAGCGGCTACCGAGTTGTCACCAATGTGGGTGAGGACGGCGGCCAGAGCGTGAAGCACCTGCACTTCCATGTGCTGGCCAAGCGCAGCCTCGCTTGGCCTCCGGGCTGATGGCGAAGGCTGCAGCGCATTTGTAAAAGTAAGGAGAGGTAAAACCATCATGGCAGATACCTATACATTGCATATCGCGGGCCTGACCCGTGAACTGCCCATCTGCAAGGTCAATGATCATCTGGACATTGCTGCTTTTATCATGTTCAGCGATGTGGAGCTGACCGAGACCTGCGCCGCTGCTCTGCTGAAAAAGGCGCCTGAGTTTGATGTGATCCTGACCGCCGAGGCCAAGGGTATTCCTCTGGCCTATGAAATGGCACGCCAGAGCGGCAAATACTGGATCCCGGCACGCAAGGGCCCGAAGCTGTATATGCGTGAGCCGGTCATCATTGAGGATCAGTCCATCACCACCGCAGGCAAGCAGACGCTTGTCATCGACAAGAAGGACATCGAGTATATGGATGGCAAGCGCATCCTGATCGTGGATGATGTCATCTCCACCGGCGGCTCTCTGCACGCGCTGGAGACGCTGGCGGCCAAGAGCACCGGCACCGTTGTGGGCTGCTGTGCCGCTTTGGCGGAGGGTGATGCCGCCAAGCGCACAGACATCTTCTTTCTGGAGCCGCTGCCGCTCTTCCTGCACTAAGCAATGAAACGAAAGCTCGGTTGGTTCGGTCTCGGTTTTGCCGGGGCTGAGCTTGCTGCGGCCAATCTGCCGCCGCTGGTCTGTGTGCCCGCGGCGGCATTTTTGGCATTGCTGGCATTTTGGAAAAGGCGCAGGAATGTAAGGATTCCTCTGCTGGGGGCGCTGTGCGGGCTGGCATGGTTTGCGCTGTTTACGCTTATCTTTGTACAGCCCTGCCGGGCGCTGGCGGGGCAGACAGTCACCTGTACAGCTGTGGTGGAGACAGACGCAGAGGCTTCCTACAGTGATAGCCGCCTGCGCGGCACATTGCGGCTGACTGAGATCGATGGTAAGCCCGCCCGGCTGCGGGTGCAATGCGCGTCATTCCCCGGGGAAAGCGCGGGAGAGCGGTTTGAGGCAAGCTTTGCGCTGAGCAGTCTTCCGGATAACCGCTACCGCCTGAGCCGCAACAGCAAGGGCGTCTACCTGCAGGCGGAATATCTCGGCAGCTACCGCGGCCTTGCGGCCAGCAAGGCGCCGCGATTTGCACTTTTTCGTCTGCGGCAGCGCTGGAGCGCCGTGCTGCGGCGCTGGCTGCCGAAGCGGCTGGACGGCATGGAGGCGGCGATGCTGCTGGCCGATAAAAGTCACCTTGAGGATGCCGTACAGCAGGCGTTCCGCACCGCAGGGGTGTCGCACCTGCTGGCGGTGTCCGGGCTGCATCTGGCACTGCTCTGCGGGCTGCTGGGCTTCGGCCGGCGGTGGCGGTTCTATAAGCCGCTTATCCTGCTGCGCGGTGCTGCGGCGCTGTTTTATCTGCTGCTGACCGGGGCACCGGTGTCGGTGCTGCGCGCGGGGCTGGTGCTGGCAGTGGCGCTGGCGGGGGAGTTTCTTCTGCAGCCTGTCGATCTGCTGACATCCACTGGCTTTGCCGCAGTCCTGATAGGATTGCAGAATGCCTACGCACCCTGTGATATAGGCTTTCAGCTGTCATTCTGTGCCGTGCTGGGCGTGCAGGCTGCGGCGGCTCTGACCGAGGCTGAGCGGCGTTCGGCGCAAAGCAGGCCGGCCGCTTTGCGTTTGGTTTGCCGCCTTGCGGAGCCTGTACAGGTGGCAGCACTCGCCAGCCTTGCCACCCTGCCGGTGCTGGTAGCCCATGGCATGTCCACCAGTCTTGTGGGCATTGTCTGCAATGTGCTGGTCGTGTGGATGCTGCAGCCCGCCCTGCAGATGGGTATCCTGCTGTTGATTTTCAGTGCTGTGCCGTTTTTACTGCCGCTTGTAAACCTTACGGGGCTGGCACTCAGCCTTTGGCTTAAGGCAATGCTCGGAATCGTTGAGCGCTGTGCGGCACTGCCGTTTGCGTCTGTCTATTTACCGCAGCGGTACACGCTGTTTGTGCTGGCGGTGCTGGGCGCGCTGGCTCTATACTACTGGCATGGAAAAGGGATGCGGGTGTATCCGATTGCTGCGCTGATTTGCACAGCCGCCGCCGTTGTCATGGGGATATGGATGCAGCGGGATGTGGTGGAGATAAATCTTGTCGGCGCGTCCAACAATCCCTGCGTGGTCTGTGTGCAGAACGGGCAGGCAGTGGTGCTTTTCCGCGGCGGCGAAAGCAACCTGAGCGCCGTTGAGCGGTATCTTGCCGGGCGCAGCAGACAAGAACCCGCCCTGCTGGTGGATCTGCGCGCCAGACCTACGGCACTGGACTTTACGGCGGCGGAGGTCGTGACGATGCAGGCCCAGCCGGGATTTGATACCCGCACGGTGCTTGACGGATTGACGCTCGACCTGTATCATAATAAAAGCGCGAGTCTGGCGGTGCTGGGCATCGGCGACCGCCATATTGCGGTGGGGGCGGGCAGCATACAGTTGGCCGAGCCGATCCGTGTGGATGTACTCTGTGCGCCGGGGGCGCTGTCCGATGCCGTGCAGGCGGACACGATCCTGACTGCGGTACGCCACCCAAAATGGCTGGATGAAATCGAAAGCTGCGAGCTGCGCTATGGCGATGAGGCGCCGGGCCTGACCCTGCGACCCGGTCGCAGCATGATCTGGGAGGAGGCACAGACGATTGCTATACAGTGAAAAAGAACTTGAAAAACGCCTGCAGTCCGGCTGCGCACTGTACTATTTTTATGCATCGGATGAGGCCCTTGTCCACGCCGCTGCACAGAAGGCTTTAAAATATCTGAACCGCGATGACCCGGAGACGACCGTGCTGGACGGCCCGACCCCCTCGGTGGAGGAGATCGTGCTGGCAGCGGGTACGATCTCCTTCTTTGGCGGCAAGCGGCTGGTGCTTATGCCGCTGATACGCCCGTCGACCTACTCAGACAAGGATCTGCAGGAGCTTTGCGATACTCTGGCGGACACGGAAAACGCGATCTTCGTCATGACGGGGGTCGTGGAGGAAGCGTACGGCAAGCTGCGCCCCGGCAAGCGGGAGCAAAAGCTCATCAGCTGCTGCGAAAAGCTGGGGTACTGTGTGCAGATCAACCGTCCCACAGGGGCGGCGCTGCAGGCGATGGCCCGCGATTGGGCAAAGCAGGCCGGTGCTGCCTTTGCACCGGGGGCGGAGGCCGCCCTGCTGGCGCGCTGCGGTGAGGATCAGTTCCTTTTGAAAAACGAGATCGAAAAGCTTGCGGCTCTGTCCGGCTACGGCACGATCACACAGCAGATGGTTGGCCAGCTGGGCACTGTGACGCTGGATGCGGATACCTTTGACATGGTAAAGCTGCTTACCGGCGGCCAGACCGATAAGGCGCAGCAAAAGCTCAAGACGCTGCTGGCGCTGCAGAATGACCCGATCATGATCACAGGCGCGCTGATCAGCAACTATCTGGATCTCTACCGTGTGCTGCTGGGTCGCCGCAGCCGCCGCAGTCTGGGGGATGTAGCCAAGGATTTCGGCTATAAGGGCAACTGGAACTACCGGCTCAATGCAACAGAAAAAACGGCGGCACGGTTCAACCGCAGCCAGCTGGAAAGCTGCCTGCGCATCCTGCAGCAGCTGGACACCGATCTGAAAAGCAGCAAGCTGGACGCCGACCTGCTGATGCAGAAGGCGCTGTGTGAGCTGGCACTGGCCGGGAGGAAAGCATGATAAAAGTAGAGCAGGCCCTGCTGGTGGAGGGAAAATACGATGCCGCCCGGCTGGCCAATATCGTGGACGGCACGATCCTGACAACGGACGGGTTCCGCGTATTCCGGGACGCTGCGCTGCAAAAGCTGCTCAAGCGCATAGCTGCTGCGCAGGGCCTCATCATTTTGACAGATTCCGATGCGGCAGGCTTTAAGATACGCCACTATGTGACAGGTCTGGTTGGGGCAGAGCATGTCCTGCAGGCCTATGTGCCGGCGCTGCCGGGCAAGGAGGCACGCAAGGCAGAGCCCGGCAAAGAGGGCTTGCTGGGCGTTGAGGGCGTACCCGATGCATTGATCCTGCAGGGATTGACGACGGCGCTGGAGAGCGCTGCGCCCCGCGCAGACGCCGCAAAAAGCCGCGCCATCACCTACACAGACCTGTATGACTGGGGCATCTCCGGCACGGCCAACAGTGCGGAAAACCGCCGTGCGCTGCTGCATCGGCTGGGCCTTCCGCCGCGGCTGAGCAAAAAGGAGCTGCTGCAGGTGCTGAACACGCTGTACACCTATGATGCCCTCTGCGCAGAAATCAAAAACCTATAAAAATATCCCGGAGTCAAAATGACTCCGGGATGCTTTTTTGCTGCAGTCAGATCAAACCTCGAGCTTTTCCAGCTCGGCCATCCACAGGGTGTTGCAGGCATCGCTGGGCATACGCCAGTCACCGCGGGGGGACAGCGTGACCGAGCCGACCTTAGGCCCATCGGGCAGACAGCTGCGCTTGAATTGCTGGGCAAAGAAGCGGCGATAGAAGTTCTTTAACCAAGCCAGCAGAACCTCCGGCTCATACTTGCCGTCAAAGGCGGTGCGGGCCAGATGATAGATCTTTGCCGGGCTGAAGCCGAAGCGCAGCACGTAGTAGAGATAGAAGTCGTGCAGCTCATACGGGCCGACCAGCTTTTCCGTCTGCTGGGCAATGGTGCCGTCCTCGGCGGTGGGCAGCAGCTCGGGGCTGACTGGGGTGTCCAGAATGTCAAGCAGCACCCCGCGCAGCGTGTCGTTGCCGCAGGTGTCTGCTACATACTGCACGATATGCCGCACAAGCGTCTTGGGTACGCCGGCATTGACGCCGTACATGCTCATGTGGTCGCCGTTGTAGGTGGCCCAGCCCAGTGCAAGCTCGCTCAGATCGCCGGTGCCGATGACAAAGCCACCATTCTTGTTGGCGTAATCCATCAGCTCCAGTGTGCGCACGCGGGCCTGACAGTTTTCAAAGGTGACATCGTATTTGTCGGCAGGCTGACCGATGTCTGCAAAGTGACTTTTGACAGTCTCCGTGATGTTGATCTCGGCGAAGGTCACGCCCAGCGCCTCGCACAGAATCTCGGCGTTGGAGCGGGTGCGCTTTGTGGTGCCGAAGCAGGGCATTGTCAGCGCTACAATGTCTTTGGCATCGCGGCCCAGAACCTTACAGGCGCGCACGGCCACCAGCAGGGCCAGACAGCTGTCCAGCCCGCCGGAGATGCCGATCACCCCGCATTTGGCGTGGGTATGCTCCATCCGCTTGGCAAGGCCCTCGGCCTGAATGCGCAGGATCAGCTCACAGCGCTCGGCGCGGGTGGCAGCGTCCTGCGGCACGAAGGGCGTGCAGGAGACAGGGCGTGTCAGGGCAAGGCTGATCGGCGGCAGATCAAATTCTACCGTGGTATAGCCAGCCGTTTCCGGCATAAAGGTCGTGTTGCGCTGGCGCTCCTGCACCATGCGGCCAAGATCCAGCTCGGTCACGGCAGCCTCACCTGCAAAGGGGGCGGTGTCGGCCAGCAGACTGCCGTTTTCGGCAATCAGATTGTGTCCGGCAAAGGTCATGTCGGTGGTGCTTTCCCCATGGCCGGCATCGGCGTAGAGATAGGCGCAGAGCAGCCGCGCACTCTGCCCGCAGACCAGCTCGCGGCGGTAGGCAGACTTGCCGACGGTCTCATCACTGGCGGAGAGGTTTGCCACCACCGTGGCCCCGGCCAGCGCGTGGGCGCAGCTTGGCGGGATAGGTGCCCACAGGTCTTCGCAGACCTCGGCAGCCAGCACAAAGGCAGGCATCTGCTTGCAGGCGAACAGCAGGTTAGTGCCGATCAGCGTTTCCTGCCCGGCCAGCTCGATGCACTCCGGCTCGCGCATACCGGGGATGAAGTGGCGTTTTTCATAGAACTCACCGTAGTTGGGCAGATGCAGCTTTGGTACAAGGCCCAGCAGCTCGCCGTTGCACACAACGGCGGCGCAGTTGTACAGTTTGCCGTTGCAGCGCACCGGCAGGCCGACCAGAACCACGATGTTGAGGCCCTGGCTGGCCTTTAAGATGGCAGCGAGGCCGTCCTCCGCCCCGCGCAGCAGGGTGTCCTGCAAGAATAGATCGCTGCAGGTGTAGCCTGTCAGGGCAAACTCCGGCAGGCAGAGCAGCTGAACATTTTTCTCGGCATATTCGCGCATGACGCCGATGATCTGCTCGGCATTATACACACAATCGGCCACGCGCAGGGCGGGGCTGGCTGCGGCGGCGCGGATAAAACCGTTTTCAAAAGCGGGAAAGCTGTACTTCATAGCCAAACTTCCTTTATCATAGTATATAAAATTATCATAGCACAGCGCGCGCCTGGCCGCAAGTGCTGCTTTTGCAAGCAAAAAATATCATTCAAAAAGTAATATATACTTGACATAATGTAAAGCGCGCGATATAATAAAGCCACCGTAAGAAGAAAGGACAAGCGACATGGCAAAAAACTTGAAGCTGAAAGCCGCCCGCGCCGTGCGCGATATGACGCAGGCGGATCTGGCGGCGGCGGTAGGCG
>OLPO01000283.1_pt1 | contig 43621 bp, 25 predicted proteins | sample 1672831 | NCBI WGS metagenome assembly OLPO01 (sample SAMEA3136728, study PRJEB25190) | human gut metagenome
CGTCAACGCTTTGAGGGGCGTATCGGTTATCAAATACTCATCTTTCGACATTATCATCTTCCTCCTAAGCGGAAGGTCGGGGGTTCAAATCCCTTTTGGCGCGCCACAAGCAATGCCGAAAGCCTTTGTTTTCAAGGGCTTTCGGTTTTTTATTTTTGTCAAAAACGAAAAAAACGAAAAAGCCGCAGTTTTTCATTGGCTGTTTTTCCGTTTGCTAACGGAATTTATGACTGATGTCGTCCGCCTTTCGGGCGGATTTTTTTATGTTATCTGATGCGTATTTTTATGATTGAAAAATTTAAAACGTGCAAAAGTGTGCATTTACGGTTCGATAATATTGCATATTAGATAACAAAACGGGCACACTATAAGCACAAACGCTGAATTTTATTGCGTGATATTGACTGTATTTGAACGGTTTTGTATAATTAAGGCACAACAGAGATATCGGAGGTGTGAATATGCTTACAACCGACAGAAGAGCGCAGATACTTGAAATTCTGCGTCAGAACGGCTCGGTTACCGTTTCAAAGCTTGCCGAAAAATTCGAAACAAGCGAATCTACGATAAGGCGTGACCTTTTGGCTCTTTCCCAGCTCGGAAAAATAAACAAGGTTCACGGCGGAGCGACTGTTCTCGGACAGGAATTTCTCCACAACGAGGAGGATTTCAACAAAAAATCGCTGATGAACATAAACGAAAAGGAAGCAATAGCAAAATATGCCGCATCGCAGATAAATGATGATGATTTCGCCTTTATCGACGCAGGCACGACCACCTTTCTTATGACGAAATATATAACCTCTTCCAAAGCAACCTTTGTAACCAACGGAATCGCCCATGCAAAGGAGCTGACGGCCAATGGCTGCAAGGTTTTTGTTATCGGCGGTGAATTAAAAAGCTCAACCGAGGCAATCATAGGCTTAGTAGCCGCTTCAAATCTTCAGAAATATAACTTTTCAAAAGCGTTCATCGGAACAAACGGAGTCAGCGAAAAGCAGGGCTTTACAACCCCGGATACCGAGGAGGCAATGCTAAAAGCCGTTGCCATAGAGCGAAGCTTTGTAACCTATGTGCTTTGCGACCACACAAAGTTCGGAAAAGTTTCGGCGGTATCATTTTCACCGGTTGCGGCGGCGTGTATAGTCTGCGACAAATGCGATGACGAACAGCTTAAATCAAAAACGGTAGTGAAGGAGGTAACTGCTTAATGGTTTACACCGTTACTCTGAATCCGGCTCTCGACTATGTGATGAAGCTCAAAGCTCTCAGAACCGACGACATAAACCGTACGGACGGCGAAGAAATCTATTACGGCGGAAAAGGCATCAACGTGTCGGTCATACTCACACAGCTCGGAATTCCCAACACGGCACTCGGCTTTCTCGGAGGCTTTACCGGAAAAAAGCTTGAAGAAATGCTCAAAAACGACAATATCAGCTGCGACTTTAATTATCTTAAAAACGGCGATACGAGAATAAACGTCAAAATCAAGGCCGACAAGGAAATTGATTTGAACGCCTGCGGCCCCGAAATCACAAAAGAGGATATGCAGAGCTTTTTAAGAAAGCTTGACGGCATAAAGAGCGGAGATTATCTTATCCTCGCAGGCTCTATCCCGAATACCCTCCCCGATGACATTTACGAACAAATACTTGAGAGAGTCGGCGACAGAAATATAAACTGCGTGGTTGACGCAACGGGCGATTTGCTCAAAAACGTGCTCAAATACAAACCGTTTTTAATAAAGCCGAATCATCACGAGCTCGGCGACCTGTTCTCGGTCCAAATTAAAAGCGACGATGACATTGTGAAATATTCGAAAAAGCTTCAGGAAATGGGTGCTAAAAACGTACTTGTTTCAATGGCAAAGGACGGCGCAATGCTTACGGACGAAAACGGAAGCGTCCACAAAATAGGCAACGCAAAGGGCAAGCTCATAAACTCCGTCGGTTGCGGAGACAGTATGGTAGCAGGCTTTACGGCAGGATATATCAAGACCGCCGACTATTCCTACGCTTTAAGGCTCGGCTCGGCGTGCGGAAACGCAACGGCCTTTTCGGAAAAGCTTGCAACCCGTGAAGAAATTGAACGCGTCTTTAACGCGGAGTATAAATAAGGAGGAATACTTATGAAAATCATCGACTTATTAAAAAAGGATGCGATTGCTCTTAATGTTTCTCTCACCGACAAGGAAGAGGCAATCGACAAGCTGATTTCCCTGCACGAAAAGGCAGGAAATCTTGCCGACAAGGCGGCGTACAAGGAGGCTATCCTTGCAAGAGAGGCTCAGGGCTCGACCGCAATCGGAGAAGGAATTGCCGTTCCGCACGCAAAATCGGACAGCGTAAAGACTCCCGGTCTTTCGGCGATAACGGTTCCGAACGGCGTTGATTACGGTGCTCCCGACTCCAAGCCCTCGGACATTTTGTTTATGATTGCCGCTCCCGTTGACGGAGATTTACATCTCGAAATACTCTCCCGTCTTATGGTAATGCTTATGGAACCGGAATTTTGCGCGGCTCTACGGGGCGCAAAAACGACGGACGAATTTTTAGAAATAATCGACAAAAAGGAAGCGGAGAAATACCCTGAGGAAGCGGTAAAACCCGAAGTAAAGCCGAAGGGTTACAGAATACTCGCAGTTACAGCCTGTCCGACGGGCATAGCGCATACCTATATGGCGGCAGAGGCACTTGAAAAAGCGGGCGAAAAATTAGGCTATCCGCTCAAAGCCGAAACCAACGGCTCCGGCGGCGCTAAAAACGTGCTCACAAAAAAGGAAATCGAAGAATGCGACGGAATAATCATTGCCGCAGATAAAAACGTCGAAATGGCACGTTTCGACGGCAAGCCCGTTGTAAAGACCTCGGTTTCAAACGGAATAAACAAGCCCGAGGAGCTTATCAAAAGAGTCGTTGACGGAAAAGCCGCGATATATCACGCCGACGAAAGTGAAAAGCAGCCTATTGATGACGACGAAAAGGAAAGCGGCTGGCACAAACTTTATAAGCATCTCATGAACGGTGTTTCGCATATGCTCCCGTTCGTTGTCGGCGGCGGAGTTCTCATAGCTCTCGGCTTCCTGTTCGATACGCTTGCAGGCAATGCCGATGTCGGCGGAACCTTCGGCTTCACAAGTCCCGTTGCGGCAATTGTATTCTGGATAGGCAAAGCGGCATTTGCGCTTATGCTCCCCATTCTTTCGGCTTATATCGCATCGTCCGTTGCCGACAGGCCGGGTCTTTTGCCCGGTATGATAGGCGGCGTATTTGCGGCAAACGGTTACACCTTCAGCTCGCTGATTGAAAACCAAAGCCTTACCGGAGACGACAAAGCGGTGTCGGGCTTCCTCGGTGCTCTGCTCGCAGGCTTCCTTGCCGGTATTATTGTAAATCTCCTCAAAAAGGCATTTTCTTGGCTTCCGAAATCAATGGACGGAATAAAGCCCGTATTTATCTATCCTCTTTTCGGCACGCTTATCATGGGCCTTCTTATGTGTCTTATAAACCCCGTTATAGGCGTTGTCAACTCCGGTCTTTCCTCGTTCCTCTCGTCGCTCGGCGATACAAGCAAAATACTCCTTTCCATAGTACTTGCGGCAATGATGGCAACGGATATGGGCGGCCCGTTCAACAAGGCGGCTTATGTTTTCGGCACGGCTGCAATAGCCGACGGCAACACATGGATTATGGCGGCTGTTATGATAGGCGGTATGGTTCCCCCGATTGCAATCGCACTTTCGACAACCTTCAACAAGAAGAAGTGGACATCGGAAGAACTCAAATCAGGCCCCGTAAACTATCTTATGGGTCTGTGCTTCATTACGGAGGGTGCTATCCCCTACGCCGCTTCCGACCCGGTCAGAGTTATCCCCTCATGCTTAGTAGGCTCTGCTGTCGCAGGTGCTCTTACATCACTGTTCAACGTCACATGCCCCGCACCTCACGGCGGAATCTTCACATTTATAGTATGCGACCATCCGCTTCTCTATATCGTAGCCCTTATTGCAGGCTCGGTTGTCGGAGCACTGATGCTCGGTCTTCTTAAAAAGAATCGTACAGAATCCGTATAACAAACAATCAAGAACCGTGCCGAGGGGCGGCGTCCTCTCGGCAGGTATCAAACATAAGGAGAATTATTATGGTACAGAAAACTTTTACAATCACTAATAAAATGGGACTTCATATGCGTCCGGCAAACACCTTTGTAACGGAAATGTCTAAATTCTCTTCGGAGGTTGACATTGTTTTCGGAGGTAAAAGGATCAACGGCAAGAGCATTATGAATATAATGGCAGGCTGCATCAAATGCGGAAGCGAAATCACCGTAGAGTGCAGCGGCGCAGACGAAAACGAAATGCTCAAAAAAGCCGAAGAGCTTATCACATCGGGCTTCGGCGAAGAATAATATTGCCGCGGCTTAATGAAAGGGTGGGTTTAATGCTTAAAGGAATCGGCGCATCTCAAGGCTTTGGAATCGGCAAGGCCGTTGTTATAAGGGACACAAACCTTGACTATTCATCCGTAAAATTTACCGATTCGGATCATCAAAAAAAGCGTCTGCACTCGGCAGTCGCCGACTTTTCCGACGAAACAAAATCACTTGTGGCGGAGCTTAAAAAGAATGCCGGAAATAAAGAGGCGGAGATACTCGAGGGACATCTTGTTATGCTTGAGGACCCGTTTATGCTCGCACAGATGGAAGAAGCAATCGACAACGGCTCTGTTGCCGAAGCGGCGGTTGACAGCATATGCACGATGTTTATCGATATGTTCTCCGGCGTTGACGACGAGCTTACGCGCCAACGCGCCTCGGATGTAAAGGATATAAGAGACAGCCTTTTGCGCATTCTTCTGGGTGTAAAAAGTGTGGATATTTCATCCGTACCGAAGGGCTCTGTTCTCATCGCCAAGGATTTCACCCCGTCCATGACGTCACAAATAAACAGGGAAAATGTTTCCGCAATTATCACCGAGGTCGGCGGCGTTACGAGTCACAGCGCAATACTCGCCCGTGCCATGGGCATACCCGCCGTTTTGTCGGTCGTCAATGCGGTTGAAAAAATCTCGGACGGCGATATGATTATTGCAGACGGCTTCAAGGGAAAAGTATTTACCGACCCCACAGAGGAAGAGCTTGAAGAATACAAAACCAAGCAGGCGGCATATCTGAAGGAAAAAGAAAGCCTCAACGAATACTTCTCAAAAGAAACCGTTACAAAATCCGGCGTAAAAAAGCATGTGTACGGCAACATCGGCAAGGCTGAGGACGCACAGAACGTATTGCAAAACGGCGGCGAGGGCATAGGCCTCTTCAGAACGGAATTTCTGTTTATGGACAGAGCCTCTCTTCCCACAGAGCAGGAGCAGTACGAAGCATATTCAACCGTCGCAAAGATAACGGACGGCAAGGAGGTTATCATTCGCACACTCGATATAGGCGGAGATAAAGCGATAGATTACCTTAAAATCGAAAAAGAGGACAACCCGTTTCTCGGACACCGCGCGATAAGATACTGCCTTGACAACCCCAAAATTTTCAAAATTCAGCTTCGTGCAATTCTCCGCGCAGCGGTTTTCGGAAACATAAAAGTTATGCTTCCGCTTGTAACGACACTTGACGAGGTTCGCAGAGCAAAAGCCCTTATCGAAGAATGCAAAGATGAGCTTGAAAATGAGGGTCTTAAATTCGCCGACATTCCCGTGGGCGTTATGATAGAAACTCCGTCGGCGGCAATAATTTCCGATTTGCTTGCAAAAGAGGTTGATTTCTTTTCCATCGGCACAAACGACCTGACGGGCTACACCATGGCTGTTGACAGAGGAAACGCCGCTGTTTCAAAGCTGTATGACCCGATTCAGCCTGCGGTTCTGCGCCTTATCGAAACGACGATCAAAAACGCCAAAAAGGCAGGCATCCCTGTCGGAATGTGCGGAGAAGCGGCAGCCGATACACGTCTTATTCCCTTGCTTTGCAAATGGGGGCTTGACGAATTTTCGGTAACGCCCTCTTCGATTTTGCACACAAGAAAAAGTATATGTGAATGCGAATAACAGAGAATCTCCCGCATCTTATTTTATATAATCAAGCAGCAAAGCCCTCGTAAAGCACCTCAAAACAATATAATTTGATACAGAAACGGCCAAAACCCCTCGAATATGCGTCTGCATTATTCGAGGGGTTTAGTGCATTATTATATGAAAAACCGTTTATTTTAAGCAAAACCTACTCATAACGGGATAATAATCAACATTATCTTGCTTTTTTGTATGCTATATGATATTATTGGTATGCATACTAATAATATTATAAACAGGTGATATATTTGCGTAGAAACAGCAGTGAAACAAAAAGAAAAATCTTAACGGCGTGCGTTCGGTTGTTTTTGGAGGAGGGCTACAAAAGCACCTCCGTCAGTCGAATAGTCGAGGAAGCAGGCGTCGCAAGGGGCAGCTATTTAAATCTGTTTCCGACCAAGGACAAAATCTTGCTGGATTTGACCGAATCGATGTTTGGCGGTCAATTTGACGTGGCGAGGAGCATTGCGGACAAAAAGCTGCCGCCCGTATACGCCTATGCGGTGGAAACATCTCTTCAGCTCACGCTAACGGAGCTTAACGAGAACCTGCGAGAAATCTATATTGAAGCATATTCTCAGCCCGACACGGCGGAATTTATCTATCTGCACACCACGGCGGAATTAAAGCAGATTTTCGGAGCAAATTTCCCCGATTACAGCGAAAGTGACTTTTACGAAATGGAAATCGGCACGGCAGGACTTATGCGTAACTATATGGCTCGCAAATGTGATATTCATTTCCCGTTGGAGCGCAAGCTCAGCCGCTTTTTGACGGCATCAATGAGAGTATATCGTGTACCGGAGGAAGAACAGGCAAAGGTGCTTGCTTTTATCGGCTCGATTGATATTCGGGAGCTTGCCGTCACGGTTATGCATAAGCTGTTTGCCATGCTTGAAATGAAATATGACTTTAAGCTGTCTACGGACGGCGAAACGGAGGAGAGAAGATGAGAACAGGGAAAAAACTGCTAACAGGTATGCTTTTGGTGCTTTTCATTGTTTTTGTCGCAGGATGCGGCAAAACGGCAAAAACCAACGCCGCACTGCCGGAGGTGCGCAACAGCGGCACGGCGATTCAATGGAAATACCCCGCCGAAGAAGAATGGCGCGACCTTGTGGCACTTACCGAGCTGCGTGGTGCCTCCGGAGAAAACGGCAAGGACGGAATTAACGGAGTTGACGGGAAAGACGGTAAAAACGGAAAAGACGGAAAAGACGGCGTTAACGGCACCGACGGAAAGAACGGCATTAACGGCATTGACGGAAAGAACGGTATTGACGGCAAAGACGGCGTTGACGGCAAAGACGGCGTTGACGGCAAAGACGGCGTTGACGGTGAAAACGGTGCCGACGGTAAGGACGGTATAAACGGTGCCAACGGCAGGGACGGTATAAACGGTGCCGACGGGAAAAACGGTATTGACGGCAAAGACGGTAAAGACGGAGCAGACGGCAAGGACGGCATTAATGCCAAAAACATAGAGGTGCAGCGAACCGAAACCCACATACAGTGGCGATATGAGGGTGACGAGTGGCAGAATCTTGTTGCGATAGCCGATATAGAGGGCCCTGCCGGACAGAACGGAACGGACGGTGCAAACGGAAAAACTCCGGAATTTCGCGTAAGCGAAAATATCCTGCAATGGCGTTATGTCGGCGACGAGATTTGGCTTAACCTTTACGACCTTTCGGTTTTGAAAGGTCTTGACGGCAAGGACGGAGCCGACGGTATAAACGGTAAAGACGGAAAAGACGGTAAGGACGGAACAAACGGACAAAACGGCTCTGACGGCAAAGACGGTAAAACACCTTTTATCGGCGAAAACGGCAACTGGTGGTTCGGAGAAATCGACACCGGCATCAAGGCGGCAGGTACCGACGGAAAAGACGGTATAAACGGAATTGACGGTACAAATGGTAAGGAAATTGAAATCCAAAAGACCGATTTGTATATTCAATGGCGTTACAAGGGCGGCGAGTGGCAAAACCTTGTGGCTCTCGCAGATATTTTAGGTCCCTCCGGACAAAACGGCACAGCCGGCGAAGACGGGAGAACTCCCGAATTTCGGGTAAACGGCAATCAGCTGCAATGGCGATACGCAGGCGATACCGTTTGGCTGAATCTGTATGATTTATCCGCATTGAAAGGTGCAGACGGCAAAGACGGATCATGCTCCGGATATTTTGCAGCAAACGGCAGTGTGTACAGCGCGGGAAAAGCGCTTCCGTTCACGGTGAAAAAGAAAAGCGGAGGGTTGATCTCCTATAACGCATCAAGCAATAAGATCACCCTTTCAAAAGGGCATACATATAGCCTTGTGTTCAGCGGAACGATTGCAGTGAGCGCCAAGAGCGATGGCAAAGCATGCGGGGCAGCACTCTTCGACGGATATAACTCTGAAATGGCGTTGGAGACGCAAACCTATGTGACTGCGCCGAAGGCCGACCAAACAGAAAAGCTGACCATGGCGTATAACACCATATACACAGCGGAAGAGGATATTACTCTGACATTTCAATACACAACCATGCTGCTCCAAGATACGAATTTTAAGGACGCCCAGTACAACATAACCATTATTGCTCTTGACTGAGCCGACCTACACGAAAACGGAGGTAATAGAATATGAAAAAACGAATACTTAGTATCCTGCTCACAATTTGTATGCTGTTCTGCCTTACGCCGACAGGCGTATTTGCCGAGGGCGAGACAGCAACGGGCTCTGCTGCGATACAGCTTGGCGCAGACGCACTGAATAAAACTGTAAACACAGAGATCGCACCGACTGTGTATTTCGGACAAAACCATGAAAATAATCCCGCTGCATGGCGAGTTATCGGTTATGACGGAAACGGTGTTACAAGCGCACAAGGGGATATTACCCTGCTTGCGGCATATAATATGGGTTGGTCAAAGTTTGGCTCGAGTGCCACTTATGCAGACAGCGATTTGAAAACCGCAATAGACGCGCTTGCAGAAAAGCTGACATCGAAAGAAACCGATGCAGTTCAAAAACAGACGCTTGCAAGCGGAAGTTACAACAGAGAAAATACCGACTGTGTATCTGGCACACAAGTGAATAACGCTGTATTCTGGCCGCTTTCCACAGCGGAAGCGTCTGCGGTAAATAATGATCTGCGAATTGCGGATAGAGAACATCAATATTGGGCATCAAGCTATTGGTGGTTGCGCTCCCCAGGCGCAAAGGGTCGCGATGTTGCCTCTGTGGACGGTTTTGCTAATATCGACCACGATGGGATAGATATCAGCAATATATGGGGTGTTCGTCCCGCTTTTAAATTAAATCTGAACTCTGTCCTTTTTGCATCTGCTGCCGTGGGCGGAAAGCCTGACGGAGGATTGACCGAAGTTTCCAAATACAGCGGAAACGAATGGAAATTGACGCTTTTAGATAGCAGCCGCAATTTTGCCGTAACGGAAAAAGCTGTCAGCGGCGACCCCGGCGATACCGTTACGCTGCATTACACCGGGGCGACCGGAGGGCTAAATGAATATATCTCCGCCATCATTGCGGATAGCAGCGGCGCACGGTATTACGGCAGAGTAGCACAGCCTACTGCCGAAAGCGGAACGGTTGAAATCAAAATCCCGTCCGGCCTTGCACCGGGCAGCTATACCCTGGAGGTCTTCAACGAGCAGTACAACGGCGACCGCAAAACCGACCTTGCAAGCGGTTTCGCGGATGTTACGCTGACGGTTGAAAAGCGGGTCGACGAGCAGTTCACCCTCACCCCCGGCGGCAGATATTACTTCGATCTGTCAGCGGTGGAAATGCCCGGCACAACGCTCGAGACGCTGCCGGACAGCACACTTCATTATGTGCCTTTTACCTATGTGGGTACGGTGGATGCCTATTCGATGGAAAATGAAACCGATACCGCCAAGCAGCCCTACGAGCACAGCCTTTTTATTGCGGACTATAACGTGAAATGTTCTTTGCAGCGGGAGACGTTGGCAGAAATGAACCTGATTTATGGCCAGACCTATACAGCGAGTAACGTGAACTATACGCTCCGCGCCCCATCTGTTGGAGACCATCACCGTAATGAAGGAGAAGGCTCTGGTCTTGCACCAATTGACAATGAATGGGATACGATCTATCAGAAGTCAGCCGATTATATCAAAAACTGGTATAAAATGCGCTCTTTCGGCCAGGATATAGGTACTGGGAATGTCGAGGGAATGTATCTATCTCGTGGTGGACACTTCGCTGCACAGGCTACATTTTGGGCAAGGCCAACCCTTCCGGAGCGGGACATTGGTTTCCGCCCCGTCCTTGAACTGCCGACAGATCTTGCCGCCGACAATCTGAAGGTTGTTGAGTTGCGGACGGTTAAATTTATGCCCGGCGAACAGCAGAACTGGATCAATATTATCGTGAAAAAGGGCGAGAGCTTCAAAGCTCCCTCTGCCGAGGGACTGCCCCGCCCGGACGGCATTTCGGCAGATGCACAGCTATGGTGGGTAGACGAAAATTCAAACTTCTACAAGCCCGGCGATACCGTTCCCGCAGATGTTTCGGCACTTACCGCTTTATGGGGCGGCTTCGGTCTGTTTTTGGATCGGGGCGACGGTGCGGTGGAGGTCACGCCGGACAATTATACCGATATTTTCGGCGACGGAACTGCGTCCTTTGTTCTGCCTAAGGGCAAGAACTTTAGTACACTTAGGGATTCAGTGGATCTGACAGGCAAGGATATTTTGGAAATTTATTCGACCGGCAGGCTTGAAAGATACGGTTGTGTTTTCCCGAATCTGAAGCTCAAGAATGCCGACCTGACCTCTGTGCGCTTGAGCGAAAAGTATATCGGAAAGAGCAACCCGCTCTTTATCACGGCGGACGGAAAGAATACCGTCGAAAGCCTGAACGGAATTAGCAAGAGCAGGAACACCCTTTCCATTCTCGGCAACGGCTCGCTGACGCTGAACGGCGCACTGACGCTCAGCGAATACACCCAGTATGGCGGCGGCAGCGTCACCATGACGGACGGGCTCACGGCGTACTATCTTACCGTAGACAGCGGCTCGCTTACCGTAACGGGCGATCCGCAGGCCATTACGCTGCGGGATCAAGATATCGGCTATCTGGAAATGGGCGACGGTGTGCGGCTGTTCACGGGCTCTTCGGCGCAGGATGCCGCAGAAGCTGTTATTCCGCAGCTTTCCGCTGAAATGCAAGAACTGTATCAGCGCTATCTGGCGGGTGACAACACGCTGACAAATGAAGAGTTTGCCGCGCTGAACAACGCACTCAGAGAGCAGTTTAACGCTATCTCCCAGCAGATCCCGGGCAAGACCTATGTGCGTATCACGGGCGCTTGGGATGTGACTTATCAGCCCGGCACAAACGGCTCGGGCAATGCGGTCACAGATATTAAGTTCTATAACGATGCTCTCACGCTGCGAGGCGCTTTGTTCACTCGCACGGGGTACACGCAAGTAGGCTGGGCGACCGTTGACGGCGGCGAAAAGGTGTACGGTCTTGATGATGTTTATACCAAAAACGAAGCTTTGACGCTCTATCCTGTTTGGAGCACGAATAAATACACAATTACCTTTGATACGGCAGGCGGCAGCGAAATCGCTCCGATTACGCAGGACTACGGCACGGCAATTACCGCACCTGCCGACCCGACAAGAGAGGGCTACACCTTTATCGGTTGGGACAGGGAAATTCCCAAAACCATGCCTGCCGAGAATATAACGCTTAAAGCGAGATGGAAAGACATTGAAAAGCCCACGGGCGAAATTATCATAGGCACAAATAAATGGCGCGAATTCTTAAACAAGCTGACCTTCGGTCTGTTCTTTAAGGACACGCAGGAGGTAACGATAAACGCTTTCGATAACAGCGGAACCGTGTTTGTCTCTTATCTGGTGACAAATCGGGACCTCTCCGAAGAGGAGCTCAGCTCTCTTGTGTACCGTGCGTATGATGAGCCGTTTTTAATAGAGCCTAACGGAGAATATATTGTTTATGCAATGCTTGTTGACGAGAGCATGAACATAACATATCTTCGCTCCGACCGCATAACGCTCGATAATATCCGGCCTGTAATCGGCGGCATTGAAAACGGCAAGACCTACTGCGAGGCACAGACAGTTACAATTGACGAGAAGTATATAGATACAGTTACCGTAAACGGCACAAAGGTCACGCTTGATGAAAACGGCGGCTTTACTCTCTCTCCTGCGGACGGCGAACAGAAAATTGTTGTCACCGACAAGTCAGGCAACACCGCCGAGATGACCGTGACGGTCCATGGCGGGCACACCTTCGGCGAATGGACATCGAACGGCGACGGCACGCATAGCCGTAAATGCACCGTGGACGGCTGCAAGGGTGTTGAAACAATGGCTTGCTCGGGCGGAAATGCAACCTGCGCCGAAAAAGCGGTATGCGAATACTGCGGCAAGGCTTACGGAAAGCCTGATTCAAACAATCACACCGACTTAAAGCACATCTATGCAAAGGCAGCAACCGAGGATACCGAGGGCAATATCGAGTATTGGTACTGCGGCGGCTGTGATAAGTATTACAGCGACAAAGACGGTATAAACGAAATTAAAAAAGCCGACACCGTAACGGCTAAGCTGCCGGGCGATCCGAAGTCTCCCCGAACCGGCAATGCAAGCGACATCGCTTTATGGATTTCCCTGCTGCTTGTCAGCGGCGGCGTAACAGGCATCACGGCGGGCCTGCGCAAAAAGAAAAAACACAAAGTATAATTTTTTCGTTTCCCTTTTCTGCTTTTACGGCAGTAAAAAGCCTCCGTTTTTTAACGGAGGCTTTCGTTTATTGCGGCTTATGCATATTCTCGATTTTTTTAATGTATTCGGTGCTGTTCTCAAGAAATTTCCGAGTATCGAAGGACTCGTTTTTAAGGCTGTTTTGAATAATAATACCATCGGAAACCATCAAAATAAGCCAAGTGAAATAGTCGGCCGAAACAACGTCTGTTCTCTCGGCTATTTTTGCCGAAATGAGCTTTTGGAATTCATCATAGCGATGAATCAGCTTAGCTCTGATTTCCTCGTCGCCGAGCAATGCCGCGTCAAAGAGGTGAAGCCTGAGCCCGGCATAGGCTATATTTCTCTCGATTACATAATTTACAAGACGGTGCGGCGAGGTATCCTTTTCCTTGTTTTCCGTCCATTGTATCAGCTCGTCCCATTGGCGCGAAAGATAGCGGTCGGTAACGGCAAAAAGTATTTCGTTTTTGCTTTTATAATAGTAATACAGCGTGCCCTTCGAAATATTCGCCTTTTCGGCTATTTTCGCGAGAGTCACCTCCGAAAAGGAATTTACCTTTAAAAGCTCCTCAGCAGTATCAAGTATGATTTCGTTTATATTTTCGGGTCTTTGAGCTGCCATAATACCCTCCTGCAAAATTTCTTAAAGTATAACACGAACAATCGGCAATGTCTACAAAACAATATTCACAAAAAAAATACATAAGAGTGATTTTTTTAGTTAAAAGTATTGACAAACGCTTTTTTCGGAATTATACTTGGCTTATCAGTCGGTCAGTTAACCGACATATTTTTTATGTACAGTCGGGCGCATGACCGACTGCAAGGCTGATTAAAAGAGGCTTGAAGTTATGAACATATCATCAATTAACAAAAAATTGAAAAAGACTTTCGGCGGAAAATTCAGTGCTTCAAAGGAGAACGGCTCGATTTTTGTTCGAGGCAAAAGCTCCGATTGGGGCGAAATCGTCGCGGCTTGCCAAGCGGCGGCAAAAAAATTCAGCACAACGCATATTGTCAACGATATTGTTTACACGGGCGAGCAGCCCGCTCCGACGCGTCTGCCGTCTCTCAAGGATGATTTCCTCGAGGGCAGAACACCCGACGTGCTTGTTATCGGCGGCGGCATTTCAGGTGCTTCGATAGCAAGAGAGCTGACCAAGTGGAAGCTTGACGTTTTACTTGTAGACAAGGAGGCGGACCTTGCACTTCAGGCGTCGGGACGCAACGACGGCGAGGTGCACCCCGGAATCGACCTCGGCAAAGGCTCGCTCAAGCACAAGTACATTCGCCGCGCAAACCATATGTATGCAGACGTTTGCCGCGAGCTTGACGTTCCGTTTAAGCAGGTAGGTCAATATGTGCTTTTCCGCAACGCCGCGCTGAAGCCGCTTATCGGTCTGTATGCTTTTTGGCGGAAGCATCACGACGGCATAGAGGACACCGAGATAATCTCGGGCAAGGAGCTTATGCGCCGCGAGCCGAACCTCACACCGGAAACAAAATTCGCAATGTATAATCCGAGCGCAGGCTGTGTTTGCCCGTACGGACTCACCATAGCCTATGCCGAAAACGCCGTTCAAAACGGCGCGCAGGTAAGCCTTAACACCGCCGTGCTCTCCATGGAAGTGTCGGAGCATAACATCATAAGCGTTACCACCAACAGAGGCGTTATTCATCCGAAAATCGTTATCAACGCCGCAGGCGTTTTTGCCGAGGATATTGCCGCCATGGCGGATGACAGATTTTTCTCGATTCATCCGCGCCGAGGAACCAACTCGATTCTTGACCAAAAAGCAGGCGCATATATGCACTCGGTAGCCTCCGTAAAGGACATAAGCGTTCACGGTAAAACCCATTCAAAGGGCGGCGGCATATTGCACACCGTCCACGATAATCTTCTCGTAGGACCCGACGCCGTAGAAACGGTTGAAAAGGAAAACACGGAAACACGTGCCGAGAGCATTAAAACCGTCTTCGACAAGCAGACTCAAACAATGCCGGCGCTGTCAAAACGTGATATAATCACTTATTTCACGGGCGTTCGCGCTCCTACCTTTGAGGAGGATTTTATACTTGAACCCGGCAGAAGAACAAGGAATTTGATTCACGTAGCCGGTATTCAATCCCCCGGACTTACAACCGCTCCCGCGGTTGCCGTCGATATGGCGGAGCTTGCGGTCGATATGCTCGGCAAGACCGAGACGGTTGAAAAAAACAACAATTATAATCCTATTCGCAAAGGCGTTCCCGTGCTTCGCGAAATGGACGACGATACAAGAGAAAAAATGATAGCCGAAAATCCCGACTACGGCGAGATTATTTGCCGCTGCGAGCAAATCAGCAAGGGCGAAATTCTCGACGCTTTGAAATCCCCGATATGCGTTCCGACGGTTGACGGTATCAAAAAGCGCATAAGACCGGGAATGGGACGTTGTCAGGGCGGCTTCTGCTCGCCGCTTGTCACCAAAATAATTGCCGAATTCCTCGGCGTTCCGCTGTATGAGGTTAAAAAATGCTCGGCGGAAGCGGTGATAACATACGGCGAAACAAAGGTAAACGAAGGAGGCGAAGAGTGATGACGACAGGTAACTATGACGTACTCGTTGTCGGCGGCGGTCCTGCCGGACTTGCGGCGGCGATAAGCGCTCATGATAACGGTGCCAAGGTTCTCCTTCTTGAAAGAGAGGCAAGGCTCGGAGGAATACTCAAGCAGTGCATTCACGACGGTTTCGGTCTTCATCACTTCGGCGAGCAGCTCTCAGGTCCTGAATACGCCGAGCGGTTTGAGGATGAGCTGTACAAACGCAATATCGAATACAGCACCCTGACGTTTGTCACTAAAATAGACAAAAACGGCGACGGAGGCTTTACGGTGCATACCGTCGGCAGAAGCGGCGTTTCGATATTTACGGCAAAAGCGCTTGTGCTGGCTACGGGCTGTCGCGAGCGTACCGCCAAGCAGGTATTTATTCACGGTACGCGTCCTGCGGGCGTTTTCACGGCCGGAACCGCACAGCATTTTACAAATCTGCTCGGGCTTATGCCCGCCAAAAAATGCGTAATTCTCGGCTCGGGAGATATAGGACTTATCATGGCGCGCCGGCTTACGCTTGAGGGCGCAAAGGTTCTCGGCGTTTACGAGGCAAAGCCTACGCCGTCGGGACTTACGAGAAACCTGCATCAATGCCTGCACGATTATGACATTCCGCTGCACCTGTCGCACACCGTCACTCGCGTGTTCGGAGTTGACAGGCTCGAAGCGGTTGAGATTTCAAAGGTTGACGAAAATATGACTCCGATACCCGGCACACAGAGCCGCGTCGAATGTGACACGCTGATTCTCTCGGTCGGATTGATTCCCGAAAACGAGCTTGCCGAGTCCGTCGGAGTAAAGCTTGACCCACGCACAAAGGGTCCCGTATGCGACGGTCAGTGTATGACGAGTGCCGACGGCGTATTCAGCTGCGGCAACGCTTTGCACGTCAACGATTTGGTTGACTTTGTTTCGCAGAACGCCGAGCAGGCGGGAAAATCAGCCGCTGCTTATTCCGCCAAGGAAAGACGGCTTATTGAGATAACCCCGGGCGACGGCTTATTGTACGCAGTGCCGCAAAGGCTCAATCTCAACGAGGATAACAGTAAAACAGACCTGTATTTCCGCGTCCGCGAGGAGGAAAACAACTGTGTGCTTCATATTTACGCGGACGGTAAGGAAATACTTAAAAAGCGTTACGCATTTATGCGTCCGCCCGAAATGGAAAATCTCACGATTGATTTCAGCGCATGCGAATTAAACGAAAACAGCCGAGTGGAGCTTCGGCTGGAAAGACTCGGTAAAGGAGACGGTGTAAAATGACAAAAGAATTGGTTTGCATCGTTTGTCCCCGTTCGTGCAGAATGACGATTACATCAGACGGCGACGAGCTTGTTGTGACCGGCAACACCTGCAAAAGGGGCAAAGAATTCGCCGTAAGCGAAATGACCGACCCGCGCCGTACCGTTTGCACAACGGTGCGCACCGCCTTCCCTTCGGTACCGGTTCTGCCCGTTCGCGTATCGGGTCCGATTCCCAAAAACAGAATTTTCGACCTGATGCACGAGGTAAACCGTATCACCGTTTCAAAACGACTCGGACGAGAGGAAGTCGTTGTACCGAATATTCTCAATCTCGGCGTGGATTTGATTGCAACAAGCAATATCCTGAAGGACGAGAAGAAGCAACCTTAAAAAAGAAAGAGGGGAAAATCTTTAATGGAACAGTCACTTGTGCTGACCTTTGACGTCGGCACGCAGAGTGCAAGATGCTTGCTTGTCAATGAGAGTGGAGACTTTGAGGATAAGGAGCAGCAAAAATACAAGGTTCCTTATTTATCAAAACAGCCCGGATGGGCAGAACAGACCCCGGATTTTTATTTTAACATTATAGCCGAAATGTCAAAAAAGGCTATCGAGAGAAATGCCGATAAGCTTGACCGCATAACAGCCGTATGCCTTACCTGCATACGTGACACGGTGCTTTGCCTCGACAAAGACAAACGTCCGCTTCGCGACATAATATTATGGCTCGACGAGCGTGAGGCCGACGAGGACGGACAGATTCCGGCAGCAAAACGCGCATTGTTTTCGCTTGTGGGAATGGGAGAATCGGTAGATATGATTTACCGAGCCTCTACCGGCAACTGGATTATGCAAAACGAGCCCGAAATATGGGCCAAAACAGACAAATACGTTATGCTGCCGTCATACCTCAACTATCTTTTGACGGGCGAGCTTAAGGATTCCGTGGCAAATATGATAGGTCACGTACCGTTTGATTACAAAAACCGCCGTTGGATGAAACCCGGTGCTCTCACGCGCTGCGTGTGCGATGTTCCGTCTGAAAAGCTCTGTGAGCTTGTTCCGTCGGGCGAGGTCATAGGTAAAATCACAAAAGATGCGTCCGAAAAAACGGGCATCCCAATGGGACTTCCGCTTATAGCAACCGGCTCCGACAAGGGCTGTGAAACTATCGGTATGTCCGTTGTAAAATCAAACCGAGCGGCAATTTCCTTCGGCACGACCTCAACCTTACAGATGGCGGTTAAAAAATATTTTGAACCGCAGCCTTATATGCCGGCTTATCCGGCTGTTCCGAACGATATGTTCAATCCCGAATTCGAGGTCTATCGCGGATTTTGGATGATTTCGTGGTTTATAGAGCAGTTTGCCGAGAAGGATAAGGTTGACGCCGCCGAGGAGGGCGTTTGCATAGAGCGTTATCTTGACGATAAAATCAAAGATATTGAGGCCGGCTCCGGCGGACTTATTTTACAGCCGTTTTGGACTCCGGGCATCACGAACCCGAACGCGAGCGGCGCAATTATAGGCTTTTCGGATTTCCATACGCGTTATCATTTGTATCGTGCCATAATAGAGGGCATCTGCTTAGAGCTGTACCACGGGCTCGTTAAAATGCAAAAACGCTCAAGCGTCACGGTAGATGAGCTTTATGCCGGCGGAGGCGGCTCCAGCAGCCCGGTCGTATGTCAATTTGCCGCAGATGTGTTCGGCTTGCCCGTACACCGTATTCAGACTCACGAGGCGAGCGCAGTCGGCTGTGCCATGGTCGCGTTTATTTCACAGGGCGTTTACGGCAGCTATGAGGACGCCATAGAGCATATGGTACATAAAAAAGACGTATTTATTCCGAACGAGGAAAACCACCGAACCTATATGAAAATTTACGGCAAGGCGTATTCTCACCTTGCCTCAAGATTAAAGCCAATAGAAAAATACCTACATCATTTTCAAACAGGAGGACACTGATAATGAGTACAAAACCGTATAAGGGCTTTGAGCCTAAATGGATGCTTCAGAGAGCACCTGAGAACAGCTATCGTTCAATTTTCCGCTGGGGCGACCCCGACTTCTTCAAATATCCGAAGGAGAGCCTTTACAAATATGTTAAAAAACGCTGCAATCTCAAGGACGAGGAGTTTATGCAGTATAATGACGATTTGGGTCTTGACCCCGTAAATCTCGGCGAAGAGCACGCTCCGAAGATTGACAAAAAGCACGTAAAGGCCATTGCCGCAATAGTCGGCGAAAAGAACGTCTCACAGAGCGACTACGACCGTCTCGCCGTTTCCTACGGACAGACAATGTACGATCTTCTCAGAATGCGTCACCGTCGTTTTGACTCTCTTCCCGACCTTGTTGTTTTCCCGGAGACAAGCGAGCAGATTGAGAAAATCGTAGCCTACGTCACAAAGAATAAAATACCGCTCTATGTTTACGGCGGCGGCTCGTCGGTTACAAGAGGCGTTGAGCCCATTAACGGCGGCGTTTCTCTTGATATGCGCCGCAACTTCAACAAGGTCATTAAATTCAATGAGACCGACCAGACCATTACCGTTCAGGCAGGTATGTCCGGACCAAAGCTCGAGCAAACGCTTCAAAACGCTCAGAGCCTTTTCGGCGCAAAGCGTCCGTACACCTGCGGCCACTTCCCGCAGTCGTTTGAATATTCCTCCGTCGGCGGTTGGACCGTCACACGCGGTGCCGGTCAGAACAGCACCTATTACGGCACCATAGCCGATATAGTTGTTTCGCAGAAATACGCCACACCGATAGGTAAAATCGAGACAAGTCACTATCCGAGAGAGGCGACGGGACCGAATCTCAATCAGGTCATGATGGGCGGCGAGGGCACCTTCGGCGTTCTTACCGAGGTCACGCTCAAGTTTTTCCGCTGGATGCCCGAAAACAGAAAACGCTTTTCCTATATGTTCAAGGACTGGCCGACAGCTATGCGCGCCGCTCGTGAAATGATGCAGTGTGAGTGCGGCTTCTCCTCTGTTTTCCGTCTTTCAGACCCGGAGGAGACTTCATTAATGCTCCATCTTTACAACGTTGACGAAACGCCGCTTGAGCCTCTTCTCGATAAACTGGGCTACAAGGACTTTGAGCGCTGTCTCTTCCTCGGATTTACAGACGGCGAAAAGGGCTTCTCAAGAAACGTTGCGCATAACATAATGAAAATTGCCGTTAAGCACGGCGGTATCCCGATGACCGGCTACGTATGCAAGGGCTGGGAAAAGGGCCGCTTCAACGACCCGTATCTTCGCGATACACTCATGGATTTCGGCTTTATGATCGATACGCTTGAGTGCACGGTCAACTGGTCAAATATGGCTCGTGTTCACCGTGAGGTTCGTGAGGTTTGCCATAAGCTTCCGAACACAATCGTTACAACTCATATGTCGCATTGCTATCCGCAGGGCGCCAACCTCTACTTCATCTTTATGACTAAAATGCAGGACGAAGAGGAGTTCCGTGCTTATCACGCAACAATTCTCGACGCCATACAGAAGAGCGGTGCGGCCATCAGCCACCACCACGGTATCGGAAAGATGTTTGCCCCGTGGCTTGAGGGCTACCTCGGCGAAAAGGAATACGGTATAATCCGCACGCTTAAAAACTATTTTGACCCCGATTACCTTATGAATCCGGGCGGAACCATAGGCCTTGACCTTAAGCCCGAGGACAAAAAGTATCTGCGTGAGCATACCGAGTATGTTGACGAGCTCAAGGACTGAAAAGGCTTTGAAGCGCGGCTCAAAGCCGTAACGTCAAGCATAAACACATAAAATCAAGGCTTTCGTTTCAGGGGAGACGAAAGCCTTTTTATTGCCGTTCACAGAAAAGCTTACTTTTTGTATAAGCTTTCGGCATTTGCGGCTGTTGACTGTTTGCCGTCGTAATTATATAATAATTTATAACAAAATTTCGCCGCATATGTGATATGCCGCACAAACAAAGAGGTTCATCATGACAGATAAAAGCTATTCAATTATTTTCAGCAGCCCGACAGGCAACACGAGGCTGCTCGCCGACGCCATTCGTGACGCGCTGCCGGAGGAAAACTGCAATTATTTCGGAGTGTGCGAAAATGCCGACACACAATCCGACATTTTATTTATAGGCTTTTGGACGGATAAGGGAACCGCCGACAAGGCGACCTTGGATTTGCTCGAAAAGCTGAAAAATAAAAGGATTTTTCTTTTCGGAACAGCGGGCTTCGGCGGAGACGAGGAGTACTTCAAAGAAATCCTCGCAAATACAAAAAAGAGTATTAGCGGCAGCAACATCACAGTCGGTGAGTATATGTGTCAGGGAAAAATGCCGCAAACGGTCAGGGAGCGCTATATCAAAATGAAAAGCCTGCCGAATCCCGCGCCGAATCTCGATATGCTGATTGAAAACTTTGACCGTGCTCTGTCTCATCCCGACGAAAACGATTTGAAAAGGCTGAGGCTCTCCGTGGAAAAGCTGTAATAAGAAGCGACAGCATAAACGCTCCTGTTAAGCTGTGCCGCGTATCATATTACTATTGATTTATTGTAAAAATAATGATAAAATATTCAGCGTAGCACGTAAGCAGGTGTAGTTTAATGGCAGAACATCAGCTTCCCAAGCTGAATACGGGGGTTCGATTCCCCTCACCTGCTCCAAAAACGGCAAGTATCATTTGATGCTTGTCGTTTTTTACTTTTTCACATTTTACTCTCGTCTCGCTCTTCTCTCTTCGCTCAACCTCTCCTCTCTTGCAGAGGAAGGTGATTTACCGCAAGGCAAGCCGGAGGGATTTTGCCTCCCTTGTAAAGGGAGGTGGGCCTCGTCAAGGCAAGCCGGAGGGATTCTGCGGAGTTATATGGAATTTAAATAGATTGTGCGTGATTATTTAATCCCTCAGTCTGTTCGCCATTGCCTCCCTTGTAAAGGGAGGTGGGTTGCCGTCAAGGCAAGCCGGAGGGATTCTGCGGAGTTATATGGAATTTAAATAGAAAGCAAATTACTTTTTAATCCCTCAGTCTACTCACTTCGTTCGTAGCCAGCTCCCTTTACAAGGGAGCCTGAATAATCCCTCAGTCCGCTCGTGAACTCGCGTCCGGCTCCTGACGGGAGCCCGTCCCCTTTGTCACTACGTGACATTTCCCCACACCGTGGGGAATCACCCTTTTCAAGGGAGTCTATTAAATCCCTCAGTCACCTGCGGTGGCATCTCCCTTTCAAGGGAGCCTATTACTATCAGCGTGCCGCGCCTTGTAAATAAAATCTATTAAAAAAGCTCCCCTTGGGGGAGCTTTTCGTTTTTATTCGCCGCCGGTACGTCTGAAAAGGTCGTTAATGTGTCTGAAATAATTTTTGTCTATACCGTCTATTGTTTCCTCGGTGGTTCTGAACTGCCAGTTGCCGAACGCTCTGCCGGGAACATTCATACGTGCGTCCGAGCCGAAGCCGCACATATCCTGATATGAAATGACGGCAAGCTTTGCCGAAGAGCGCCACACGGTTTCGATAATCTTGCGGCAGGACGGGCTGTAATATCCGCCGTCGCCCCAGTTATCGCCCGTAAATCCGCAGTAATCAAGCGCAAAGGCGCGCTCTTCGGGCGTTGCCTCCCAAAGCCACGCAAGCAGCGTTGTATTGTCGTGCGTGCCGATATATGCTACGGTATTCAGCGGATAGTTATGCGGCAGATGTGTGCTGTTTCCGCACGGGTCAAAGCCGAACTGTATTACACGCATACCGGGGAACCGAGTTTTATCAAGCAGCTGTGTGACGTCATCGCCGAACACGCCGAGATCCTCTGCAATAATAGGAACGTCTCCCATTTCTTCCTTTACGGCGTCAAAAAATTTCATTCCGGGCCCCTTGACCCATTCGCCGTTTTTCGCCGTTTTTTCGTCAGCAGGAACCGCCCAATATGACGCAAATGCGCGAAAATGGTCAATTCTGACCGTATCATAAAGTCGAAAAGCGTCCTTTATGCGGCTGAGCCACCAGGCATAGCCCGTCTTTTCAAGCACATCCCAATTATAAAGCGGGTTGCCCCAAAGCTGACCGTCCTTTGAGAAGTAATCGGGCGGAACTCCCGAAACTCTGCGGCGCACAAAACTACGCTCGTCTATCTCAAAAAGCTCCGTATTGCTCCAAACATCGGCACTGTCGGTTGAGACGTATATCGGCATATCACCGAGTATTTTTACGCCGTTTTCGTTGGCAAACTGCTTTATGCGGTGCCATTGAGAAAAGGCAATATACTGCTCGAATTTATAAAAATCGGCTTCGTCTTTCAACTCGTCTCTGTTTTTAAGCGCATTTTCGTACCGCGCGAATTTTTCATCCCACTCGTACCACGGCTTGCCGCCGAATTTTTCCTTTGCGGCGCAAAACAGCGAATATGCTTCGCACCACGGGTTCTCCTCGCAGAATTTTTCAGTCTCCGCAGATACTTCGTTTTTCTTGTTTTGATACGCGATTTTTAAAAGCTCCCTGCGGCTTTTTGCGGCAAATTCGTAGTCCGCCGTGTAAGGCGAGCCGTAATATACGCTTCTTGCAAGGTCGTCTTCCGACACATAGCCGTCATTTTTGAGCGTGTCCGGGTCAATCAGAAGCGGCGACAACGCAAATGCCGCCGGAGACGCATAAGGTGAGCCGTAAAAATCCGTAGGACAAAGCGGCAGCACCTGCCAATATGAAAACCCCATATCCTTGATACGGCGTATAAACCGTTTTGTCTCTTCGCCCATTACGCCGATTCCGTATTTTGACGGGAGCGACGTGATATGCATTAAAACTCCGCCGGCTCTTGTGTTAAGCATTATATAATTCCCCTTTTTTGAGCTTCGTCTTGATTTATGCCGCTTTGAGATACTCCTCAAGGCACAGGCCGCTCTTATTCATCGCCTTTGCAGCCTCTTTACCGACATAACGCCAATGCCACGGCTGATAATTCATACCCGTTTTGTCGGTTTTATTTTCGGGATAGCGCAAAATAAAGCCGTAATCCTGCGCATTTTTTACAAGCCACGAAAACTCCTTTGTAGAGGCAAAATCGGAGCTTGCACTCACAATATCCATTGACAGACCGAGATTTTGCTCGGAATATCCGCCCGGCAAAATAAACGTGCGCGCCTTTGCGGCGGCGTCGTCATCGGACAAGCCCTGATTTTTATAATAACTCACCTTTCGGTTGTAATTATCGTTTTGACGTGAAACCGAGCAATACCCTGCATACGGAGTTAAAACGCAGCCGTCCTTCTTTGCGGCGTCGTACATCTCTTGATACGCTTTAACAACTCTCGAATCAAGCTGCACGCTGCTTCCGCTTATCGCGTTTGCAAGCGACGGCACATATCCGTCGGGCAGCTTATGCCCTGCGTTAACAAGCGTAAGCTCCCAATTGCCCGAGCTCGGGTCTACGGTTTGAGGATTGTTAAAATCGGCTGCCGAAGCCGTAACGGGCGGTGCCGATGCGGTCGTCTCCGGAACGGTTTCAGGGGCTGTCGTTTCCGCGGTAGTCTCTTCTTCGGTCGTCTCCTCCTGCGGTTCTTCCCCTGTGGTTGTTTCGCTGATTTTTGCTTCGAGCCTCTCAACAGCAGGGTCCTTTACCTCTCTTTGTCCTATCGTAAGCTCACCGACTATAAGCCCCGTCATTATAACGGCCAAAATTACAAACAGCAAAAATTTTCTTTTTACCGTCTTTTTCAATCTGACTTTTTTCTTCATATTTCGCGTCCTTTTAAAATCTCTTCTTGATATTTTAAAATGTTTACGTCGGATTGTCAATCAAAAGGCGCATTTCGGCGACAAAATTCAGCCGACGGAGACCTTTTTCTACTCAAAGTAAGCGAAGCCGTCAATCCACACATTGATTTTTATCTTTAAGGCGCTCCTACAATATATATTCTGCTGCTTCACGTGATTATAAGGAAAAGAGAGCAATAACACCTATCATAAGATATAAATTCATAATTACTTCCGCAAAGCACTTTGCTTTATTTTAACACATTTTCGACAATGCGCAAAAAAGACCCTGCGGATTTTACTCTGCAAGGTCTTTTTCCTGTTATGGTTTAAAAATTGGGGTTACCCAAAATCAAACTCTGATTATTTGTTCTTCTCTGCGATTGCAGCCTGAGCAGCAGCAAGACGAGCGATCGGAACACGGAACGGTGAGCAAGATACATAGTCGAGGCCGATCTTGTGGCAGAACTCAACAGAGGACGGGTCGCCGCCGTGCTCACCGCAGATACCGCAGTGAAGTGACGGACGGGTAGCTTTACCGTTCTTAACAGCCATTTCCATGAGCTGGCCTACGCCGACCTGGTCAAGCTTAGCAAACGGATCGCTCTCGAATATCTTCTTGTCATAGTAAGCACCGAGGAACTTACCTGCATCGTCACGGCTGAAGCCGTAAGTCATCTGAGTAAGGTCGTTGGTACCGAAGCAGAAGAACTCAGCTTCCTTAGCGATGTCGCCTGCGGTAAGAGCCGCACGCGGAATCTCTATCATGGTACCTACTTCATACTTCATATCGGAGCCGGCAGCTGCAATTTCTGCATCTGCAGTCTCAACAACGATGTCCTTAACATATTTAAGCTCTTTAGCGTCGCATGAAAGCGGAATCATAATTTCGGGAGCAACAGTCCAGTCCGGATGAGCCTTCTGAACGTTGATAGCGGCGCGGATAACAGCCTTAGTCTGCATCTTTGCGATTTCCGGATAGGTTACTGCAAGACGAAGTCCGCGGTGACCCATCATCGGGTTAAACTCGTGAAGAGAAGCGATGATAGCCTTAATCTGCTCAACGGTCTTGCCCTGAGCGTCTGCAAGCTTCTTGATGTCAGCTTCTTCGGTGGGAACGAACTCGTGAAGAGGCGGATCGAGGAAACGGATTGTTACCGGGCAGCCCTCAAGTGCTTCATAGAGCTTTTCAAAGTCGCTCTGCTGATAAGGAAGAATCTTATCAAGAGCAGCTTCTCTCTCTTCAACGGTGTCGGAGCAAATCATCTCTCTGAATGCGGCAATTCTGTCCTCTTCAAAGAACATATGCTCTGTACGGCAAAGGCCGATGCCCTCAGCGCCGAGTTCTCTTGCCTTCTTAGCGTCAGCCGGAGTATCTGCATTGGTACGAACCTTGAGGGTTCTGTACTTATCAGCCCAGCCCATTATTCTGCCGAAGGTGCCTGCTATGGTAGCGTCAACAGTCGGGATGATGCCCTCATAGATGTTACCGGTAGAACCGTCTATTGAAATGTAGTCGCCCTCGTGGAATTCCTTGCCTGCGAGAGTGAACTTCTTATTTTCTTCGTCCATATCGATAGCTGTGCAGCCCGATACGCAGCAAGTACCCATACCGCGTGCAACAACGGCAGCGTGTGAAGTCATACCGCCGCGAACGGTGAGAATACCCTGAGAAGCCTTCATACCGGTGATGTCCTCGGGAGAGGTCTCAAGACGAACAAGAACAACCTTTTCGCCTCTCTCGTTCCACTCCTCTGCATCCTCTGCGGTGAATACTATCTTACCGCAAGCAGCGCCGGGAGAAGCACCGAGGCCCTTGCCGAGCGGAGTAGCTGCTTTAAGAGCTGCTGCGTCAAACTGCGGGTGAAGAAGAGTATCAAGGTTACGCGGATCGATCATAGCTACCGCTTCTTCCTCGGTTCTCATACCCTCGTCAACGAGGTCGCAAGCAATCTGAAGAGCTGCCTGAGCTGTTCTCTTACCGTTTCTGGTCTGAAGCATATAAAGTTTGCCGTGCTCAACGGTGAACTCCATATCCTGCATATCTCTGTAATGATCCTCAAGGGTCTTGCAAACATTTTTAAACTCTGCAAATGCCTCGGGGAACTTCTGCTCCATCTCTGTGATGTGCATGGGAGTACGAACGCCTGCAACAACGTCCTCGCCCTGAGCGTTTGTAAGGAACTCACCGAAGAGGCCCTTAGCGCCGGTAGCCGGGTCACGTGTGAATGCAACGCCTGTGCCGCAATCATCGCCCATGTTGCCGAATGCCATTGACTGTACGTTAACTGCGGTACCCCATGAATACGGGATGTCGTTATCACGGCGATAAACGTTTGCACGGGGGTTGTCCCATGAACGGAAAACAGCCTTGATAGCGCCCATGAGCTGATCCTTGGGATCGCTCGGGAAATCCTCGCCTATTTTAGCCTTATACTCATCCTTGAACTGCATAGCGAGCTTTTTAAGGTCGTCGGCGTCAAGCTCTACGTCCTGAGTTACGCCCTTTTCCTTTTTCATCGCGTCTATAAGCTGCTCAAAATATTTCTTGCCGACTTCCATAACAACGTCGGAATACATCTGAATAAATCTTCTGTAACAGTCCCAAGCCCATCTCGGATTGCCTGACATTTCGGAAATTGTGTTAACAACCTCCTCGTTAAGGCCGAGGTTGAGGATTGTGTCCATCATACCGGGCATTGAAGCGCGCGCACCGGAACGAACCGATACGAGAAGCGGATTTTTCTTATCGCCGAACTTTTTACCGGTGATGCCTTCCATCTTTACGATGTACTCGTTTATTTCAGCCATGATCTCGGGATTGATCTCGCGGCCGTCCTCATAATACTGAGTACAAGCTTCTGTTGTGATAGTGAAGCCCTGCGGTACCGGAAGACCGATGTTGGTCATTTCGGCAAGGTTTGCGCCTTTACCGCCGAGGAGCTCACGCATGTTAGCATTACCCTCTGAAAAAAGGTAGCAATACTTTTTTGCCATTGAGAATACCTCCAATTATAAATTACAGTGTTAATGGCTGCCCTCGCTTTAAAGCTATGGGCATTATAAACCGCTTGATATTATAGCAGAAAAAATACGGCATTTCCATAGTTTTTGCGAATTTTTTGTATTTCGGCGAAATAAATTAAGCACAAAATATAATTTTGAGCATTTTAGGGGAAAATATGCAAGTTTTACGCCGTTTTTTGCAACTAACAACTGTGCAAATCAAAAAGGAGCCGTAAAAATTACAGCTCCTTTCGGAAATGAAATTATACAAGACCCGCGTACATCTTTAAGATGTACTCCGCGTCAAAGGTAGAAATATCGCCGCTGCGGTTTGCGTCCGCAACATATTTAGCCGTGGGGGACAGCTCCTCCATACCGTTTACGTATCTTAAAGCAAGCCTTGAGTCAACGGGTGTTATGCTGCCGTCAAGGTCCACGTCGCCGAACTTTGCCGTAAGCGGAGCCACGTAGTGAGTTCCCGCATTATAAACGAGAAACTGCGGATACTCCGCCCAAGTGTCAACAGTCGGCTGCGTTTTCGCCGTCATCGCCCGCACATAAAGGTCACAGCCGTTTTTGCGGTAATCAAACATCGCATGCCCGTAATTCTTTATAAACCAGGTGTTTTCGGGGAGCATACAGGTTGAGGCGTCGATAATGCCGTCCTCGGAAAGACGGTTGTGCCCGACGTCCCTCGCCTGAACGTAATCGTCGCCGAGAGTCGTTTTAAGACGGGCGCAGGTGGCACCGCCGCTTGTACGGTTTGTCTCTATAACTCCGTCGCTCGTGTAATCGGCGGTAGGCGTAAACGGCGCTATATAAAGATTGTAGTTTGAGAATATGCAAACAGAAGTGCCGCTTGCCTTGGCTCTCTGTAAAATCGAAGAAATATTCGCCTGTATATCGTGTATCTCGTCGATTTTTCTCTCAAATGTCGCCCAGTTGGCGGCTATTACAGAAGCCGAGACACCGCTTTGCTGCTGATTTTTCTCCATATACGCCCGCATTACGGCTTTTGCGTCATCATAGTATTCATCGGGTACAAACGCCCAAAGACTCGGCGTGTAGCCGAAGCCGGAAACAAGGCACTCGGTATAAATGCGGTCCTTATAGGTTCTGCCGCTGCCGTCGGGAAGCTCGGTCTCAAGGAAGCCCTCAAGCTTCGGCACCGCAAGCTGCAAAAGCTTTAAGGTGTCAAGCACCTTGCCGAGAGTGTCGGAATTCATACTCTGATTTATAAACGGGATAAGCTTATCTATGCCGACGGCTATCTCGCCCTTAAAGAGACAGCCCACCATATCAAGCCCCGTAAACGCGGAATTGAGCATGGTTATGTTTGAGACGTCGTCGCAGCCGTAAAGTCCCAAATACGAAGCTAAAACCGCTCCGCCCATACTGTGGCCGGCAATCGACACCTTGTCGACGTGCTTATCCGCCTTGATTTTTTGAACATACGTGTTTATGTCCGCAGCAAGCTCCTGCATAGATTTATGCCAAGTAAGACCGTAAACGTAAACGTTGTCGGCACCGACTTCGTCGCAGCACGCGTCGACTATATCCTTATCAAAGACGTCTGCCCTTGTGACCTCGTCAAGTCCGTATTGCGATACCGGCTCGGTATATTGGTCTATAACGGTGACGTCGGGGTGCTTTGCCGTGCCGTCGGGATTGCACGAAACCGGCTCGAAAAGATTGTTTGCTATTTCCACTATTCCCGTGCAAAACGTTTCATAATCTCCCTTTAGAAACGCGCCGAGCGGAGCTATGGCGTTTTTCGCCATTTCAACTATTGCGTCCTGCGACGGCCCCCAAACCTGATTTCCGTCGCCGTCCACCAGCGCATATTCGCTGAAGCCTGCTATTATCAGGATAGGCGTAACCTTATCCTTGGGCTCTGCGGCTGCCGCGGGAACAAAGCAAAGAACTGTCATGGTCAGTGCCAAAAGTATACTGACAAACTTTTTCATCCTGTTTTTTGACATAATTATTCTCCCCCTGCTTTAAACAATTAAGTAGATATTACCATAATTATATCATTTTTGCAATATTTTTTATACAATCAGCTCATAAAATCCGTCTCGACCCTTTTAATTGACGTTTCGGGCGAATATGTCCATTTATCTATGTGACCGTCACTTATAAAATAATCCGCCGTCGGACTTTTGCCGTCACCGGTAAAATAGTCCACGATAATAAGCTTTATTTTCATCCTTTCGGGATTTATGCTTTTTATGTAAACCGCGGCACTGTCGCCTGCGCGCGGCCCTAAGGCGCATTCGGCAAGCCCTGCAAGATTGGGCGCAAGCTCCACGAATATACCGTAATCCTCCACAGAGCGTATTACTCCGGGCACGGTTTCTCCGGGCGCGAATTTTGAAGCGTTTTCCTCCCAAGTGCCGAGCAGTTCCTTTTGCGACAAGGTGATTCTGCCGTTTTCGTCTATCGATTTCACAACTGCCTTTATATCCTGATTAACCGAAAAACGAACACACGGATGAGGTATGCGCGACACCGAGATACCGTCTATCGGCATAAGTGCCGAAATGCCTGCGCCTATATCGCAAAACGCGCCAAACGGCTCAAGGTGCGTCACACGCGCGTCGATTATATCGCCCGGAATGAGTCTTGAAGTATAATTTGCCGCACACTCCTCTTGGAGCTTGCGGCGGCTGAGCAGAGCGAATGTCTCGCCCCTTTCATTCTCGGAAAATCCCGTTATCACAAAGTCAACGGGCTTATTAACGCGCGATATTATGGCTATGTCGCGAACCGTGTTATCTTCAATCCCCATAGCGCATTCCTTGCGCGGCATAAATCCCTTCATACACCTTAAATCCACATCGAGATTGTGTCCGCGGTCGCAAAGAACCGCGCGCGCCTCAAGCGATTCTCCCGACAAAAAGGCGTTTTTGAGCTCCGCCGGGCTTGAAAGTCTTTTTTCGACGGCTTCGATGTCCGGGCGTGCACCCTCGGGGTAATATTTTTTCATAATTCTCACCTGCTTTGTTTACACTATGCCTGCCGCTTTATAAACACCGTGTCCCTTATGGCAGGTACAACACTATATGTATATGCGGCAGCTCTTCGGTTGAGAATTAACGCGCGATTTTATTTTAGCCCGGCAAGCCTCCGGTTTTGCCGCGACGCGGAACGAAGCGAGCCGCTCAAAACCGTAATAAACAAAGTCCGCAAAATGCAAAAGTGCCGCAAACACGAGGTTTGCGACACTTTTTTACACCATATTCAAATATCACTTTTTAGCCTGCTTTGAGTACTTCTTGAGATATATAAATCTCATAAGTCTTGTCTCAATGGGGTTTATGGGCTTGCCTGCCTCAAACAGTCTTGCGCCGACTGCGGTCTTGCAGCCCTTATCCATTACCATTTCAACCGCTGTGGCATCATATTCGCTGCCCGATACGCAAAGCGCGCCGTTGTTGTTGAGAAGAACACCGTTTCTTCCCTTGAGAGCCTTTACGACCTTCTTAGCGGTCTTTTTTGTGCTGTTGGGATTAAATGTTACCGAGCGAACAGTTGCGCCGACAAGCTGCGCAAAATCGTCAAGAAGCGGCTTCATTGTTTTGCCCGACTTAGACATTGCGACTTCCGCCGGTGTTTTGGTGTGCATAATGAAGTTTACGTCCTTGCGCTTTTTATAGATGGCTCTGTGCATTTCAGCCGAAGCCGGATAATCATTGCCTGCTACAAGCTCACCCGTTTTAATATCTATTCTGACTATCGAGCCGTCGCCGTCTACGGCACTTATATTAAACACGCTGCCGTCACGTTCGCTGTTGCACGGCTCAAATACCGGAGCCTCCTTGGCACTCGAGTCAAAGAGCGAGCCGATATACTCGGCTACGTCGCCTAAGGTCTCGGCTACCTTACCGGTGATGAGACGGTATCTGTTTTTAACGGTAGTTTCGCAGATCTTTTCGAGCTCTGCCGCCACCTTAAACGCCTCGTCGTAATCCTTACCCATGCAAAGAGCACCGTGGTGAGCCATAATTACGGCCTTGGAGTCCGAACGCTTTATAGCCTCGACAACGCCCTTGCGAAGCTTGCCGGTTCCGGGAAGTCCGTATGCCGCAATCGGGACATTATCGCCGACTATTTCGGCCGACGCGGGTTCAACCTCGTTTATATCCATACCGAGCGCACTTATGACGGACGCCTGCATCTGATGCGTGTGAATTACGAAATTAACCTCGGGGCGAAGACGATATGCCTCGGCATGAATGCCCTTTTCGGATGACGGCTTAATGTCACCCTCATAGCTGCAATCGTCGATATTAACAACTACTATTTCGTCGGGAGTAAGAGTTTCATAGGGACGTCCGCTCGGAGTAATAACGAATCTCTTATCGTCTACTCTGCATGAAATATTACCCCATGTTCTCGCGATAAGGCCGTATTCAACAACCTCTATACCGGCTTTAATGACGAGCTGTTTTGCTTCCATTATATCCATTGTATTCACCTCTTCGTTATTTATAACAAAACGGGACAGACGGAAAACCCGTCCGCCCCGTTTTCTTGGGATTAAATTCAGTCAGCCTTAACAGCGACGTTTTCAAATACTCTGTCGAAGCAAGCAAGAGCCTGGTCGATCATCTTAGGAGTATAAGCGGCTGAAGTATAAAGACGGCTGCCTGCGAGAGTTACAAGACCCTCTGCCATATAAGCTGCGCCCATATGCTCCATTTCTTTCTGTCTTATGCCGGTCTCGCCGAGAATTGCCGGGATTTCCCACGGTTTCTTCCAGTTAATCTGATAGTGCATTGTGCCGACTGTCTCAAGGTGGCAGATAGAGCCGGTGTTCCAAACTACGAAGGGAAGACCGTGCTTCTTAACGAGCTCTTTAAGACCCGCACAAATTCTGTCGCCCATCTGACCTGCCTTCTGGCAAGCGTTTGTTCTTTCGATTTCTTCAAGAGTGAAGTAACCTGCGCAGCATGAAAGCGGGTTAGCGGTCATTGTGCCGCCGACAAGAGCCTTGTGGATCTTCTTACCGCTCGAATCAAGGCCTGCACCGAGATACTTCATGTACTCTCTCTTACCGCCGATGCCGCCTGCACCCGGATAACCGCCTGCAATAACTTTACCGAATATGGTAAGGTCGGGCGATACGCCGAAGTAACCTTGAGCACCTGCCATACCGATACGGAAGCCTGTAACAACCTCATCGAATACGAGGAGTGCGCCGTATTTGCGGCAAAGACGCTCAACGCCCTTAACATATTCAACGGTGATGGGGGTAGTACCGCTCTCGGGGCCTACCGGCTCCATATAAACGGCTGCTGTGCCGCCGCGGAACTGGTTGAGTCTGAGCTTTCTCTCAAGATCGTCAAGATCGTTCGGAGTAGTCTCCTGAATGAACATGAAGCAGTTGAGCGGAACACCGTGAGCCTGTGTGAACTTGGTGCCGTTTACGCGGATACCGTATGCCATCTGATCTGACCAGCCGTGGTAAGCGCCGCCCATCTTTATGATGTTCTTATGCTTTGTAGCAAGTCTCGCGATACGAGCCGCACCCATGCAAGCCTCGGTGCCCGAGCCCATCATACGGAACATATCAACGGTTTCAACGCTGTCGGAAATCTTTTTGGCGAGCTTGTACTCAAACTCGTGGAAAAGTCCGGTTGAGGGACCGCAAGTATTAAGGAGGTCAATGACCTGCTCACGAACAGCTTTCGGGTTGGAGCCGAGAACAGTCGGGCCGCCTGCCTGAAGGAAGTCAAAATACTTGTTGCCGTCAACGTCATAGAGATATGCGCCCTCTGCCTTTGTGAAAACAAGCGGGAAGGGGTAGTTGAAAGCAAGGTTATGCTGAACGCCGCCGGGAATTATCTGGCGAGCTTCCTCAATCTGTGCTTTTGATTTGAGGCACTTTTTGTTGTAATACTCATCCTCGTATTTTTTAAGAGCCTCCGGCTTGATGGTGTAAATCGGCTTTTTAATAAGCTCATCAAGCTCTTTGTTGACTGCAACAGCGTCATTGTACTCCGAAATTGCAAATCTTGTGTCCATATCGTGACCTCCGTTTAATAAAATTAACGAAACGGTGCTGCGCAAAAGCGGCGCACCATAGATAACCACGTGTAGTGAATTACCGTTCACTTGTAATTATAGCACAAAAAAGACTCTTGTCAACGCAAAAATACGACGCGGCAAACAAATCGGACTCAAAATTGCGGACGTTTAGATGTTTTTTAACTATTATTTGAATTTGTTAAACTAAACAGCCGCGAAATTGAAAAAATGACGAATACATCTGTGGGGTGTAAATAAGCAACTACACAATATATTGATGATTACTCCGTCAAAATAAATAATCGATGTGTTAATTATTCGTCAATCTGCCGAAATTTCGAAATTGCGGCAAAAATCGCTGATTTTTTGCATAAATGTCTCTTTCGACTGCCGAATTACATTGCAGCCGCTTTCAGGCTACATCAAATAGGGTGATTCCCCACAGTGTGGGGAAATGTCAAAAGGCTCCATTGTAAAGGGTGATTCCCCACGGTGCGGGGAAATGTCGCGGAGCGACAAAGGGGACGGGCTCCCGTCAGGAGCTGGACGCGAGTCCACGAGCGGACTGAGGGATTATTCAGGCTCCCTTGAAAAGGGTGATTCCCCACGGTGTGGGGAAATGTCACGAAGTGACAAAGGGGACGGGCTCCCGTCAGGAGCTGGCTGTGAGCAACGCGAACAGACTGAGGGATTAAAAAACAAAATACTACCTATTTAAAACTCATACACCCCCACAGAATCCCTCCGGCTTGCCCTCGGCAACCCACCTCCCTTTTCAAGGGAGGCAAAAAGCTTCCAAACTGCTTTGGCGAGGCTTGCTCTCTGCAAGGGAGGCTGAAAAGTAAAAAGACGAAAACGGAAGTGGAAAACGAATAGTGAAAAGGGCGGGCAGGGGTGTGTGGAAAGCTCCTCATATGACACACAAAAAAAGAATAGGCATACAGCACCTAAATTAAGTACAAAAACAGAATAGGCACACGATAATCAAAATGCGGTACAGAAACGGAATGGTGCACAAAATGCAAAACAGGGCACAAAAAAACAGAGCAAGGCGAACCTTGCTCTGCTTATGATTGTTAATAAATCGGATCGATTGCTACGTGAGCGTCAGATCTCAACCCAACCCGAGTCGCCGCCCTCTACGGGGCCGGTGCCTATGGAGATTGTGATGATATCATCAAGCTCGTATGCAGAAACATCGAAATCCGGTGTTTGATAAACCTGTTTCATTGAGATTTAATCTCCTTTCAAGATATAATAATAAAATTTAATGTCGGAACGGAATATTCAGTTTTGAACAGCCGAACCGATAGTAAAGTTTCGCTGTGGTTTCTTGGTAAAATTCAATTACTGAGCTTTCCAAGCAGCAACAGCAGCATCATATCCTGAAGCAACTTTAGCAGTTACAGCTGCGGAATACCAAACATAATGATCGGCAGTACCGTCATTGTAGCATACATAAGCGATGCAGTCAATATCAGTTGCCTGAGAAGCATGAGAGATATTCTTGACGATTGCGCCGAAGTATGCATCGGAAGAAGCGTCTGCCTGACTTACATAGTCGGTAGAAGCAGCCTTCCAAGCTGACGGAAGTGCGGTGCCTTTTTCAACTGCTGTCTTAGCAGCATCTGCATCGGCAGCGCCTGTGTTGGCAGCAATGAAGCCAACGCTCTTAATTGTATTGCCGTTTGAGTTCATAGCAGCGAAGTCAGCAGCTGTGATAACCGAAGTAAGTCTGAACTGGAAGAGATCATCCGGAGCAGTTGTCTTATCGCCTGTGAACTTAACCTGAGTCTTATACTTAGCTACAGCATAAGACGGCTCTGCACCTGCAACTGTCAATTTGACCATTGAATTGGTCAAATCATATACAGACATATCCATACGATATATTCCTTCAGCAAAGAAAGCCATCTTGTTATCAAATGCTGCACCGTGAGCACCAACCCAAATTTCATCGCCGGGTTTTACAGAATCGGAAACAGTCATTTTGAAAGACAAGTAAGCTTCGCCGGCTACCGGATTCCATCTTTTGGCAGCAGAAGTACCACTACCCATTACTTGGATGCCCTTATTAAAATAGGCAAGTTCCTCCTCGGACATTACGGTTTTAAGCAATTTGGCAACAGCAAGATTCATGTTACCTGATGCGTTGGGATTTACAAACGAAGCAGCGCAATCGCCTTCCCAAGTTCTGAATTCCGTAATTTTGGAACCAACGGGAGTAAGCTGATCGCCATTATAAAGAATCGTGTTAGCAAAAGCACCAAAACCGGTTTTTGAACCCGGGTCAATAGTCATCGTTATTTTGACTGTATCTCCGGGAGAGACTGTTGTTTTATCCGCTATTGCAATGACTTTAACCTCGCCGGTTTTCAACGTAGGATTATAAGTGTAAGCACTCGCCATAAACGCAAAGCAGGAAATCATCATGACAACAGCCATAATAACAGAAAGCACTTTTCTGCGCATCTGATTTACCTCCTATAAAACAATTTATAAACTTATATTCCCTTTGCAGCAGCAACTACAGCAGCTGTCTCTGCCTGAGTCGGGAAATCAGAGTAACTCTCAACGCCCTCTAAACAAGTTACATCTATAGGATCTATTAAGCCGTCGCCGTTAACATCAGCAGCTATACCGGTTATCGAGCCATCATCAGCCGAAAAGTCGAAATCGGAATAACTTGCAACACCTTCAACAAGTGTAACGTCAATAGGATCTATTAAGCCGTCGCCGTTAATATCACCGAAGAAGATGAAATAGTAAGTTTCAACAACTTCGCCGCTATCGTTAAGAAGCTCGATTTTTGCGCCTGTGCTCATCTGTCCCTGTTCGTTTTCAGTTACCTGAATTGAACCGGCGGGAGTCTGCAAAGCGTCAGCAATGGAATCACCGTTATCGGTTGCGACACCGTAAACGAAACCGTTGCCGTTGGCACAAGTTGAAACCTTATCAATTATAACACCGTTAGCTTTTCCTGTTTCAGAGAGCTGAAGTTCCGGATCAGCTGCAGCTGCAGCCTTCATTACCGGGAAAGTAAGTTTCTGACCTGTGGTATAAACCGTAGAGGCTACATCAGAGGTCTTGTAGGAACCTACATAGAGTTTACCGCCGAGATTGGTCATTGATTTCTGATCGTTAAGCACACCGAAAGCGGCCGCAGTATCGGAAATGGCCTTAGAAGCGGTAAAGGTGAGGGTCGAAAGTACGACGCCGTTTGCCTTCTGAGCAACAGCTCCGCCGGCAGCCTGCGGTAATACGCCGACATAGACATATGTCTTGCCGCCCGCAGCAGCATCATTTACGACCGTCTTTGTTGCATCGCCTGCACCGAACAGCGTTGAATCGGTTGTGCCGCTTACAAACTTAACAGCACTGCTGTCATACTGAACAGGAACAGAAACCGTTGCAGCATAATAATCTGTGGTTAATTTTACGGTAACCTTGACCGTATCGCCTGCGCTATATGACGCCTTGTCAAACGATAAAGCGATAGTGCCGTTTTCTGCGACACCGGTATTATCATTTGCGAAAACGCCGACTGCAAGCACGCCAAGGAGCATAACTACAGATACAATAAGGCTAATAGCCTTTTTTGCCTTGGTCATTTTTTGCCTCCTTCTATTCTTAATCAATATTAAATATACACTTTTGAGAGCACAATGTCAATAATTTGTGAACAAAAATGGCACACCGAAAGAAAATATCCCTTACGCTATCACAAATAAAGTTATTTCCTCGCGGGCTTACAAGCTTTGTACCGTTTTTTCACAAAACTATTCCGCCGCACTTTTAAAGTATATGCTCTAATCTTTTTAAGAATATCCCATTACATACGCCCTTGTGGGGGAGAAACCTCCCCCACCGGGTTTTAACTTAAGTAATTAAAGGAAATTACTTCTGAGCGATTGCAGTTCCGCCGTAAGCAGCGTCAACTACAAGGCCGTAGTTAGCGAGGTCAACCTTACCGGTAGCAAGGCCGCCTGCAGTCTTATAAGCGCCTGTGAGAGCAGCTTTGTTGTTGATTGCGAGGTCCATGGAGGAAGCATCGAATCCGTCAACAACACCGTCGCCGTTTACATCGCCGTAGATAACGATTGTGTAGATAGCAACCGGAGCACCGCTCGACTTAAGGCTGAGTGTTGCGGTAGCGCCTGTACCATAAAGGCCTGCAGCGTTAGCGGCAACATTAAGAGTTGTAGCCGAAGAATCCTTAGCCGTTACTCTTGCGAGTACGTCGTCGGCAGTAGCGAGCGAGCCGGGTGTTACGCCGGTGATGAGAGAAGCGCTCTCTGTTACGGAAACGCCCTCATTTGAACCCGCTGTGGTGGGAACTGCTACGTACTTGCATACGAACGGAGCCATAGCATTCTTGAGGTTTGTGATAACAGCGTCAATCTGAGCTGCTACAACGTTTGAATAGAAGCGGTCATTTGCAGCATAGTTTTCAGCGGAGCCGCTGTAAAGGTTTGCTGTGTTGCCCTTCTCATCGGTGTACTCATAACCGAGTACGGAAACGAGCTTAGCATAAGCTTCGGTCTTTGTGAGGCCGTCAGCCTTAGAAGCGTCAAATGTATATGCACTGTTGTCAGTGAATATTGACTTAGCCTGAGCTATAACTGCCTCAAGCTCGGTGTAAGCACCTGCCTCGAGAGCAGAAGCCGATTTCGGCATAAGAGCGCGCTGAGCGATTTCAAGCTCATACTTAACATCGAATACCTCGGACTGAAGAGCCTCAGCGTTGGCATTTAATGCCTCGGCAGCTGCAAGTGCCTTGGTATATCTTGCATAAGAGCCTGCTGTGTAATCAGCCTCTTTGTAGCCCTGAGCCTTAGCGGCTTTGATTTCCTTATCAAGGAACTGCTTCTGAGTTGTAACCGCAGCGCCTTTAAGGAAGCTTGCATACCAAGCAATGTTCTTAGCGCTGTTAAGGACTTCAAGCTCCGAATAATCGGGAGTCTTGTAAGCCTTTACGGCATCCATATAAGCGTTCTGAGCTTCGATTGAAGGAGCCTTCATGGAAGCTACGATAGCACTCTTATATGTAGCGTTTGCCTTGTTGGCAATAGCAGTAATTTCAGCCTCTGAGAGCGAGCTGCCGTCAATGTACTTTTCGGGAGCTACGGGACCCTTGTAAGCGTCAATGATAGCGTTGCCGGCTTTCATTGCCTTTTCGTAAGCCCAATAAGCATAGAGGTCGAAGTTCTGATAGTTGATGTCGCCGGCATCCTTAAGAGCAGCCTCAATGGGAGCCGGTGTAACGGTTGCGGAACCGCTTGAAGGTGTTGTGCTTGCTGTATCAAGAGCCTTAACGGCGGTTTCAAGAGCGGTTATGGCTGCAGTGAGATTAGCATCACTGTAATTGCCGAGGTTAGCCTTCTTGAACGGGCCGTAAGCAATCTTAGCAGCAGCGGTAAGAGCTGTCCAGTAAGTTTTCCAAGCCTCTGCCGGATACTTAGAAGAATCGCGGTTAGCCTTGAACTCGCTGTCTACAAGAGTTTTAATCGGCATCGCATTGTAGTAATAGAGAGTGCCGAACGGGGCAGTCATGGTAAGAGTACCGTGACGATTCCTGTGTGCACCATAAACAGTTACCGAGCTGTTACCGAGAGCATATGTGGCACCCGAAGGAACCGTCGCTGCGTCAACATCGGATTTAAGTCTGAGCGGGTTAACGGTAACAATACCGTTGGGATCGCCTGTCAAGAATTTCTGACCGACGAGAGCCTCTGCCTGACCCGAGGACTCAAAGTAGGTTGAATCATAAGCGGAAACAGAGCTTGCGTCGAACCTACAATCAGTATCTCTCTGGTTAGTCCAGGTTACGGCAATGTTTGAAATAGCAGAAGCAAGAGCCGATGCACTTGTTACAAGGTAATCTGTGGTGGTTTCACCCTTCATCTTAACTACCTCATATAAGTTTGTCTTCTTATCTTCCTTAGACCAAGGGGTGCCGACAGTCTCGGCTGTATCGTTGGTTGCATACTCAAAGGTAGTGGAAGTAATGTCGCCGTCGTAAGCAGTACCGTCCTTGAAGGTGAAGCTGTAAACAGCGGTTACCTTTACAAGGCTGTCTGTGGGAACTGCCGCGTTAAGAGTAACATTGGTGCTCTCATACGGTGAAAGAGTCTTTTCGCCGCTTGTGAGCATTTCGGTGCCGTTAACGGTAACAGACTTAAGAGTGAGCATATAAGGATGATCATATGTATCGCCGTGCTTTAAGATCATACCTGCAGATGCGTTTGTTACCTTAAGAGTAGTATTCATCTGGCCGTTTGTAAGCTGTACATAGTTAAGTGTACCCTTATCTATTGTAAGCTTAGGCTCAGCATAGGACTGAGCGTTAGTAGTCCAGCCGAGGAAGAAGTTTACGATCGGAAGAGCTACGTCAAGAAGACCGCCTGTTTTAACGGCATAGGCAATACCTACAATCAATTTCTCTGCGAGGTCTGCAATAGCGCCCTTCTGAAGAATAGCGTCAAGTGAATTGTAAGAATCGGCGATAAGAGCGGTGTTGCCGCATACCTTGCCGAGAACCTTGTTAAGGAGTTCTCTTACGATTCTGAATACTGCGGGATACAAAGCCTCGGTTCTGAGAGTGCTGTTAGCAGGAATATTGAATATGCCCGTAACGCTGTTTGTACCGAGGAGCTTGCTTACGTCAAGGTTGAGAAGTCTGTCGATAATGTCTTCTCTGAGAACAGTCTCAAGGAAGGTCTTACCGTCAGTAGCGGTTTCGTTGATTATCTTCTCAACAGGAAGAACGTCGCGGATAATCTTGTCGAGCTTAGCCCACGGATCCTGTGCGGTAGCAAGGTTGAGGTCAAGGCCGTCGGTGTTGATGAGCTTCTGTACCTTCCAGCACCACTCGTTGTCAGAGGTGAGAGCCCAGTCGATTACCCAGTCAATGGTGTCTTCCCAAGCGCGTGTGTTCTTTTCGAAGTCTGCAAGCTTATAAGTCTTGGAGGCTGCAACGCTGTAGCCGTCAGCCTTATCGGAGCCGAGGTCGGCAAGCTTGGAGAGATACTTCATACCGATGTCGGTGCCCATGGTAAAGATAACATCGAGCCAATAGCCGCTGTCCTTACCCTTTACGAGGGTCTTCGAGTTGTAATCGGCATAAATAAGTGCGTCATAGTTGTAAGTCGGAACGAACTGAGTTGCAAGCTCACGAATTACGCAAGCGAGAAGAGCGGTTACGTTCTGTCCCTTGAGCTCGGCAGCCGACGGGAGAATTATCTGAGGCATAAGAGCCTTAACGCCGATTGCGCCGAGAGCGGTAACAACATCCTGATTGGAAGCGGACTTATCTACAACTGTGTCATAGTAGCCTGCATAAACAGTCTCATAGCCGGTACCGAAGAGATACTCGGGGTTATAAGCTGCTACATACTGAAGAGCCTTGCGAAGATTGGGAACAAGGTTTGAGTTATCGCCCTTTGTCCAATTGATTGCAGCCTTTGCAGTATCCGAAAGCATTGTGTCGATTGCCTTGCCGACAAAATCGTTGAGCGATGCAAGAACGGTGGTATAACCCGCTGCCGAAGCAGTAACGGAGCCGTCGTTTGCAGCTGTGGGCATAAACTCGTTAACGAAATCACCGGAAATGGTGTAGTTCCAGTTAATGAGCTTAGCGAACGAATTAGCGGTGGACATATCAAACTTGAGCCAGGTCTCTGTGAGACCGTCTTTGCTGACAAGACGATAATAGCCGTTGCCGTCGGAGCCTATTGTGAAGTCCGACCACTCCCAGTTGTATGCGCCGGCAGCCTTAGAATAGAATGCCTTTACATCTGACGGAAGCTTAGCGAGAACAGCGGTGGCCTCTGAAGCCTTGCCGCCGAAGAGCTCGGTCTTTTCAGCGCCGAACCACTGTGCAAGAAGCATCTTAACGGATCCGTTGAGAACAACGGGAGCAAGATCCTTAAATACATAGGGAGCTATCTGATAGAGAGCCGAAACAAGAGTATTGCTGTCAAGGTTGAAGATTTCGGAAACCTTACCACTTGTAGCAAGTGAGGGAAGGAAGTAGCTGTCCTTAACGTAATATTTTACGTTTTCGCCGGCAGCGTTAGCGTAAACATAAACGCCTGTGCCGTTGCCTTCCATATCGGTTTCTTCGGTCTTATAATACTTCTCTTCCTGAGCTACATACATCTTCTTGTCGGTATCATATTCAAATACCTCGATGTAAGCACCCTTAGAGTCTGAACCCTTAACATAATAATCACGAAGACCTGCTTCAGCGCTTGTCGGAAGAGCAATGTGATTGCTTATGCAGTTGCCGGAAGCGTCTTCTTTATAAGAAGTATAGCTCTGCGGCTTAGACATAGCGTTGATGAGGACATTCTTGACAAGAGTGTCGGGATTTGCGGTTGTTGTTGAATAAGTGTTGATGAGCGTCATGTCATCGTCAACTCTTGCGAACATCGGATAAACGAGGCCTTTTAACATATCCGGAAGATCCGAGAGGTACTTATTAACGCCGGAGATATCAACAAAGTTGCCGATAATGCCGACGTCGAGTTTGCCGTCGTTGATAACCTTTTTAACGAGACCTGCGTTGTCGTTAAGAAGAGTTGCAATGCCGTTGACTATGTCAAGCTGAGCGTTCTTTTCTCTTGTCATGCCCGACTTCCAGTTTTTAAGGTTAGCGTCTTTAACTATGCCGAGCAAGCCTTTGACAAGCTTAACAAGTCCGTTGTTAAGAAGAGCCTGTGCGCTGTCGATGGTTCCACAAAGAGCATTAACCGAGCGAAGGTCGATAACAAGGCGCAAACCTGCAGTATTAATAACTTCGCCCATGTTTATGTTCGCGGCGGCAAGGGTAACATCGAGGAAGTCAAATACGACTGACATTCTCTCTTCGGTAGAGAGTCTTGTTACCGCGCCGTCCGGGCTGTATGCGTCAAGAGCGGTAAGGTTATCAGAGGTCTGATACTCCGTCTTTGCGGCAAACGCCATTACGGACATAGTTGAGAAAATCATGACAACTGCCAAGATGACACTTAACAATTTGTTAGATTTTTTCATACGTGTTTTTTCCTCCTAAAAAGATTTACATTAAAACCATGTATGCGTACCCGATTTTTTCTGCGGGCGGCACTCCCCGCAACAATTCCTCGCACAAAATCCGCTGTACTTCTGACCGCTCTTTGATTTACAAGAAAGCAAACCGATTTCGGCACGTTAACTCGGTCGGTTTCCACCGTTTCCACTTCCGTAAAAATGAATCGGTGGAAAACTGATGATACACACCCGAGCATATTACCGTAGGATGTGTATCAAAACGGGATGGAAACTGCACGGTAAATCAGCCGTGCGGCAGCGCTCCCTTAAAAAAGGGGGCACTTCGCCCTATTACACCATTCCTATGGTTAGTTAAAGTATAGGGTTTTAAACGAAAAAAGTCAATAAATTGTTCACACAAATTTGTTGATTTTCTGTATTGAACAAATAGAATTGTTATTTTTGGGCAAAAGTGGCAAACAAAATTGGCAATGTTGTTGTAAGATTATGAACAAATTGTTAACGTTTTCGAGTTTTGAACTTTTTGACAAGTATTGAACACGGTTTTGAACATTTTTACGGTATTTTCGGGTAAAAACAGAGGGCTTTTAGGCTCCCTCAAATAGGGTGATTCCCCACGGTGTGGGGAAATGTCGCGGAGCGACAAAAAAGGCTCCCTTGAAAAGGGAGCTGGCTACGAACGAAGTGAGTAGACTGAGGGATTTATTCAGGCTCCCTTGTAAAGGGAGCTGGACGCGAGTCCACGAGCGGACTGAGGGATTAAAGGTTACGCTCATTCTATTTAAATTCTATATAACCCTATGAAATCCCTCCGGCTTGCCTTGCGGCAACCCACCTCCCTTTTCAAGGGAGGCAAAAAGCGGATTAAAAAGTCACGCACGCTCTATTTAAATTCCATATAACCCTATGAAATCCCTCCGGCTTGCCTGCGGCAACCCACCTCCCTTTACAAGGGAGGCAGAAAGCGGATTAAAAAGTCACGCTCATTCTATTTGAATTGCATATAGTCCCCACAAAATCCCTCCGGCTTGCCTGCGGCAACCCACCTCCCTTTACAAGGGAGGCAAAAAGCGGATTAAAAAGTCACGCACGCTCTATTTAAATTCCATATAACCCTA